>RCUK01000470.1_pt1 | contig 36196 bp, 36 predicted proteins | sample 2166381 | NCBI WGS metagenome assembly RCUK01 (sample SAMN09932809, study PRJNA488358) | compost metagenome | isolation source: compost soil in an enriched community | place: Germany: Experimental Botanical Garden | reverse complement strand
CGCCGTAAAATCATACTTAAACGCACTGGACAAAATTAAAACACAAGGGGGAAAAATGCTGATCAAGGGAAAGGTCCTTGAAGGCAAAGGGTATGAAAGTGGCTGTTATGTGCAGCCTGTCATTGCCGAAGTTGAAAATCATTATGAAATCGTACAGCATGAGACCTTTGCTCCTATACTTTACTTAATCAAATACAAGGGAGATATCAGTGCGGCCATAGAACTTCAAAACAGCGTCGCTCAAGGATTGTCTTCTGCTGTCATGACCAACAACCTACGGGAAGCCGAGCTATTTCTGAGTGCTGCTGGCTCTGATTGTGGTATCGCCAACGTCAATATCGGCACTTCAGGAGCCGAAATTGGAGGTGCTTTTGGAGGCGAAAAGGAGACTGGCGGAGGCCGGGAGTCTGGATCAGATGCCTGGAAAGCCTATATGCGCCGCCAGACAAATACCATCAATTACACAACTGACCTTCCCTTGGCACAAGGTATCAAATTTGATTTATAAACCATTTACACACAAAACTATGAGCAGCGTACATGAAAGATTAAGCAAACATATATTAGCCGATGGATTCCCTTTGGTTATGGATATGGAAAAATCCCATGGTTCTTATGTCGTGGATGAAAATGGAGATGAATACCTCGATATGTTCAGTATGTTTGCTTCCATGGCCGTGGGTTATAATCATCCACATTTGGTCAAACAACGTGACTTCTTAGGTAAAATGGCCATCAATAAGCCAGCCATGTCAGATATTTACCCCAAAGAGTTTGCCGATTTTGTCGACACTTTTGATCGCGTAGCCATACCGAAAGAACTTCCCTATGCCTTTTTCATTTCCGGGGGAACACTCGCCGTTGAAAATGCGTTAAAAGCCGCCTTCGACTGGAAGACAAGGCTTAATTTTGCACAGGGGATTCAAAAAGAAGCCAGCCAGGTCATTCACTTTAAACAGGCTTTTCATGGTAGATCGGGTTATACCCTGTCATTAACGAACACACAAGACCCCAGAAAATACCTTTATTTTCCAAAGTTCAACTGGCCCCGCGTTACCAATCCGAAGTTGAGCTACCCCTTAACAAACCAACATATCGATCAGACGATTGCTTTGGAGGAAAAAGCTGTCTCAGAAATACGCCAGGCTATCGCAGCTAACCCCAACGATATTGCCTGCATTATTATTGAACCGATACAGGGTGAAGGTGGCGACAACCATTTTCGAAAGGAATTTTTCGTACAGCTTCGTCAAATCTGTGATGAAAATCAGATCCTCTTAATTTTTGACGAGGTACAGACGGGATTAGGCATCACGGGAAAAATGTGGGCTTACCAACATTACAACGTGATTCCTGATATCATTGCCTTCGGTAAAAAAGCACAGGTCTGCGGTATACTGGCCAGCAAGGAAAAATTTGATCAGGTGGAACATCATGTCTTTCAAGAATCCAGTCGTATCAATTCAACATTTGGTGGCGATTTTATGGATATGCTCCGCTTTAAATTAATTCTTGAAGTCATAGAACAAGAAAATCTCGTTCAAAATGCGGCAGAAAAAGGGCGCTATCTACACGATAAACTCCAGGAACTGCTCGCGAAAAAACCGCAGCTGTCCAATTTACGTGGCGAGGGTTTATTCGTTGCATTGGATTTCGAATCGGAAACTGCACGGAATGAATTTATCAAGAATGCCTACGCAAATAAACTGATTATGTTAGGCTGTGGAGAGAAAAGTATCCGTTTTAGGCCGCACCTCAATGTGAGTTATGAGGATATCGATAAAACGATAGCAATTATAGAAAAGAGTATTTCCTAAAAAGATATGCAATGCTAAAAGCTCCAAATAGCCCAGAGCATTGCATATTCTTTATAAACTATCTATCCCTACATACATTGGGACGGTCGATATCGACCAGCTCGGAAATTCCATATTCATCAAACAGATCTAAGAGCGCATCTGTACCCTCTTCCAGTTTGTAATCCATCTCTTCTTTATACACGGGAACCATTGCATAAAAATTGATCAGATTGCCATCTTTAGTCTTTAACTCCAAAAATTCCTCATCAAAACTTAGCATAGGCGGAAGCAGCAACATACAACCGAAACCTGTATTTGCAATATCTTCAGCTTCCATACCATTGGGAATAGTATGCCCATATCCCAGCCAGGTTTTGTACTCATGTGGAAACCGCGCTAATCTTTTCAAAAAGTAGACCGGCCAATAATTGTTGTCGTCCTGAAATTCCTCTTCTCCGATCTTCCAATCGGCGGGCAACACAACCATCAGTTCCGCCCGCTCATAAGCCTCTTTGTTTTCCACTTCATCTGGAACATGCATGGCCAAATCACTCATACCCGAAGTAACCAGTATATGGTATGGATAGTTTGCACTCGGTTTAATCCAATGCACATCGATATGAACAAGTTCGGAGATAATCTCATGGAACACCATATCGGGTTCGGCAATATATTTGGTCAAATGCTCCTCGATTTCATCCAGATAAACACATTGTACCTCCGGAAATAAGTTTTTCGGATCCTTATCTTCAGATTGATCTTCATAACGGTAGACCGTAGACCCTCCAGCAGTAATTTCTGTATCTTTTTTTTCGGACGAAGATTCTTCCTCGTCGCCGCTCATAATTTTTTTGACTTTATCCCAAAATGACATATTATCTTATAAATGGTGAAAATTTTAGCGATTATGTTCTATTCAAATTTATTCAATTACAGCTACTACAGGCTGTCTAAATCTTGTTTTAACTGGTTTTCCTTTGACCTGCCCCGGCATCCATTGTGGCGAACGACGCATAGCAGATAACACAGCCTTTGCAAACTCGGGGCTTACCTTATCAGGATTCTCGATTTCAATATTGCAGATCGCCCCGTCTTCGCAAACAATAAATTTCAGCACCGCTGTTTGCCGTGATCCGTACTTGGCGTAAGCTACGCTATCCATCGCACCTACAGTCCGCGACAAATCCAGATTATTTTGCAAGAATCTGGACCAGGCTACCACTCCGCCCTTGAAATAGGGAAAATCATCAACATTCTGTGCGATACTGTCTGCAGGGATATCCCGCTTAGCAATCACTTGTGCACTTGCGGAAGTACACAATACTATAAAAAGTAAAACTGTAAAAAGAGTCTTGAATCCTGTTAAATACATAACCTATCCTATCCATAATCGTACCATTTAACGTTTGTATAAGATAATTTATTGTTTTAAATCCTCCGGATTAATTGAGCGGCATAGTAACTTCAGTAACAAACGCCCCGGTTTCATCAACCAAAAAACTGATCGGATGCTCCGGATTTTTAATAATCTCGAACAAGGTCAATCCCCAAGGTTTCCAAAAATTCTCCAAAACTTGGCCATAGGTCTTGTTTTGCCAATGATCAAAGATAGGTTTCATCGACATATCTGCTAATGGCATAGGCTCAACATATACTTTTTGCGGGGTATTTAAATAGGTATAATCTGGTAGACGATTAAATAAGTAGGCTGAATAAAAATAACGTGCACACAATTCTTCAAACTGAATGGGGTGCAATGTTTTGCCCGCAATAACCTTGAGAATATCTTCGTGATAAATATTGTTTGTGGCATTATCTTGAAGACAGGCAACCACAGCAAAGTCCTTCATGCGGATAGAAAAGATCAAGGTATTGATTTCATCACGGTACATAAATGTATCGGGAGCATTCTCAACCGGTACAACAACCAACGAAAATGGGAATGTATTTTCAAACTCCATCGGTACAACCAGTGACTGCAACATCGCATGCAAATTTGTAAAACGCTGTGCAAGCGCCTGAGAAAAGTTCATATCTTCACCGGAAGCTTTTTGCTGCTGAATTCCCGCAAGAATTTCATTAAAAACCACCCCATAGATGATTTTTGTCATCCATTGAAACAATAGTAATGGATCCAACTGTTTGACAGCTTCATAACCTTGTTCAAACGACTGTTCTACCGCGCGTTCCATTTGCTCAATAGCTTCAGCTGCAGCCATGGAACAAGGCAGTTTCAACGATTTGTAAGTCACCAGATTCTCATCCAGCATTTTAAAAGGTTTATCTTCCAATTGAAAAGATTTCATCATCCATACAGGAAACACCTGAATGCATTCTTCTTCCGATTGGAGCTTATTTCCTGTCAAAAAACAAATATCTGAGTCAAACTGAAATTGTTTGAATGGATTATACAAAGTTGTCGCCATAATGCAGGCAAAGTTAAAACAAATCGAAAAGTCCGCAAGAAAAGCAAATTCTTATTACGATATGGTGACTTGTCCGCTTTAACTTATTTTATTTTCAGAAATTTTTGAAAATTCAAAAACTTTAAATAACTTTGATATAACCCATTTATAAGAATGGGAATAAGCTGATCGGAAAAAAGGCCGACAGAAAAAATTAGCAAACGACACAATAAAAGTATAATGGAATTACAAGAAGCAAAACAACAATTTATAGACACCTGGGGAGCATTAGGTTCTGAATGGGGGATCAACAAGTCCGTTGCGCAAGTTCATGCCCTACTCCTCTCGGCAAGCAATCCCATGTCTACAGATGAGATTATGGAAAAGCTGGTGATCTCGCGCGGGAATGCCAATATGAGTATCCGACAATTGATCGATTATGGCATCGTCTACAAAAAACATATTGCCGGAGACAGAAAAGAATATTTTGTTGCCGAGAAAGAGGTCTTAAAATGGGCCATGAAAATTGCGGTGATGCGTAAGCAAAAAGAACTTGACCCCGTCATGGATATTCTAAAGGATATAAGCCGAAACACCGAAAAGGATCAGACGGCGGAAGGCAAGGAGTTCCATAAAACGGTAAAGGATATCCAAAATCTGACAGATCAACTCGAAACCATTGCCAACAAGATTTTCAATACAAGCGGCGGAGATTTATTAATTAAATTGATCAAATTAATGATGTAGCATCATGAACTTCAATATCCTAGCCTACGCAATCTATGGTCTACTCACCTGTTATATTATTCTTTGGGTCGGACGCTTATTCCATAAAAATGGTCGGGTTTTCATCCTATCACTTTTCCGTCAGGAGGTCAACTTGGCCGATACGACAAACAAACTATTGCTGCTAGGATATTATCTGTTCAACATTGGCTATGCAATCTTACAATTTAGTTATTGGCGGCAAATTGAATCACTTGATGAAATGGTCAGCAGCATTGCATTCAAAACAGGAAGGTTACTCTTTGTCCTTGTTGGCCTACATTACTTCAATATGCTCAGTATTTACTTCTTCGCAAAAAGAAAGAATTCATTAACCATTAAACATTAATATCATGGGAAATTTAACAGTTATCGGGTACTTTATCTACTTACCCATTGCAATAGGATTAACCTATTATGTTGCCTACGTGCTTTTTAAAAATAGCATTGTTTACATGAATGATATCTTTGCCGGTAGGCCGGAGGTAGCCCATGCAACCAACAACCTCTTTCGCATCGGATTCTACCTCATGAATTTAGGATTTGCACTTTATATACTTGAAATCAGCCTTTACAAACCAAGTGTTCAGGAACTCATTGAGCGTCTGAGTTATAAAATAGGTGGATTTAGCATATATCTTGGTGTAATGCTCTTTCTTAATATGTTTCTCTTCTTTAGAGGCAAACGGATTGCAAAACAACGAAGAAACATGAATACAACCTTCAATGCATAATTAAAATAGACTGCAAATACACTTGTCATGAATAAAATAGTCATCGCTGGAGGAACAGGTTTTGTTGGACAATATCTTTCCGAGAGATTTCGTACATTAGGCTATCAGGTGATCATCATTGGCCGTCGGCCGGGCAATATCCTTTGGACCGATCGATCCGCTATTTCCGATTCACTGGAAAATGCAGAGATGCTAATCAATCTAGCCGGAAAATCTGTCAACTGTCGGTATAACGAAAAAAATAAGGCCGAAATATTTTCCTCACGAACAGCAACGACTACGCTTCTCGGCGAGCTGATCGCAGGCTGTACCAATCCACCTAAATTGTGGCTAAACTCCAGTACAGCGACCATCTATCGGCACGCCGAAGATCGTCCGATGACAGAAAGTTCGGGGGAGATCGGAACAGGTTTTTCAGTTGATGTTGCCAAATTATGGGAAAAGACCTTTTTCGACTTCAAATTGGAAAAGACAAGACAGGTGGCACTTCGGATGGCGATTGTTTTGGGCGCGGATGGAGGGGTTATCCTTCCATTTAAAAATCTTGTCCGCGCTGGACTAGGGGGTATACAAGGAAATGGCCAGCAATATTTTAGCTGGATCCATATTGAAGATCTTTTCCAAGCTATTTTGTTTTTAAAAGATCATGCGGATATGGATGGTGTCGTCAATTGTGCGGCCCCCCACCCGATAATGAATAAGACTTTTATGGCGACTTTTCGACAAGTAATGCACCGTAAAATTGGTCTACCATCTCCCAAATGGCTACTGGAAATAGGTGCTGCTTTAATCGGTACGGAGACAGAACTACTTTTAAAAAGCCGTTGGGTATTACCTGAAAAGTTGGAGAATAGTGGATTTACGTTTAAATTTCCAACGATATCAAGCGCTTTACAGGATATTCTACAGCGGGGATAAAAATTGAGGAGATAAACGTGGGGTAAACCTATTTATCCCACGTTTACCTTAAAATTTTCAAATACAAGCGGCGCAGTGACAATAGCACCCTCATTATTTTTCAGTCCTTTAAACTCGGAGGTTTTTCCCTTCTCCAACAGGTTCTTCATCTCTTTTTCGTCGAGAAAGACACCATTCAATGTCCGCCAGATCTTAAAATCACATCCACGGGCATAATGGTCGCACTGCGCTACTTTATCATAGAGCAAAATCAATCCCTTTTCACATTTCGGACATTTTATCTTTCCTTTTTGTTGAGGTTTAATTTCCTCTTGCGCGAGAGAAATCCGCAGCGTCAACAGTTCTTTTGTAATTTTGGCCGTATAGTCTTTAATATGTTTCATGAAAACATCATAAGACACTTTATTGGCCCGCATTTCCTCCAGCTTCTGCTCCCATTTACCGGTCAAGGTTACCTTGGCAATGGAACGATCTTTTACAAGATTGTATACCGCAAGTCCCTTTTCCGTTGGGATCAGTTTTTTCTTGTCGCGCTTAATATAATCACGCTGGAAGAGCGTTTCGATAGTTGCGGCACGTGTAGCAGGTGTTCCAAGTCCACAGTCCTTCATGGCCTGCCGCATTTCATCGTCTTCAATCTCCTTTCCGGAGGTTTCCATGGCCTTCAATAAGGAGGCTTCGGTATGTATAGGTCTTGCTTTGGTAAAACGTTCGGCAAGTTCGAGGATCAGAATCTGCAATAATTCCTCGGCTAATAGCTTCGGTAACTGCGCATTTTCATTATCTTGATCCTCATTGTTTTTATCTTCATCGGGCGCTTCGATCTGCTCCGCGGAAAGACGCCAGCCGTATTGCTTGATCACAGTACCTTTGGCGATAAGTTCAACACCCTGCGCATCAATTGTCACGGTGGTAATATCTTTTATACATACTTCCGAGAAACTTTCCACCATGCGCTTGGCGATCATATTGTAAACGTTCTGTTGTTCTTTGAGCATGGGGCCCGGCTTTTCATCGGTCACCAAAAGGGCGTGGTGATCGGTTACTTTTTTGTCATCGACAGAACGTTTGTTCAATTTTGCACCGATCAGATTTTTCGCGATGGATGCGATAGAGTCATCTGCGGTATCCGACAAATGTTGAAAAAGTGCGCCAATTTCTTCAAAAACATCCTCACCGATGTAACGGGAGCCCGTACGCGGATAAGTGATGACCTTCTTTTCGTAAAGTGTTTGCGCAATATTTAGTGTCTGATCTGCCGAATAACCATATTTTTTATTTGCATCCTGTTGCAGCGATGTCAAATCAAATAACAAGGGCGGTTGCTCTTTTGTTTCTTTGGCTTCCACCTTTGCCACGCGGACATTGGAACCAACGGTCAATCGCGCAATGGTTTGCTCGGCGACATCCTTTTTATCGATCTTATTGGAGGTTGCCTTAAAACTGATATTATCTTTTTCAAACCCGGCCTGAATTTTATAAAATGCCTGGGGTTTAAAGTCTTTGTTTTCAAGATAGCGCGAACAGATCATAGCCAAAGTTGGCGTCTGTACGCGGCCCAAAGAAAGTAAACCTTTATTCCCGGCCGCCAAGGTGATGGCCTGCGTCGCATTGATACCGATCAACCAGTCCGATTCCGAACGCGAGCGGGCAGACATGTACAGACTATCGTATTCCGTACCTGCTTTCAAATTGGCAAATCCTTCTTTAATGGCCTTATCCGTTTGGCTCGATATCCAGAGACGTTTAAAAGGTACTTTAGAACCTAAAAAATAGTATATATTACGAAAGATCAATTCACCCTCCCGTCCCGCATCAGTAGCCACAATGATTTCTTCGGCTTGTTCCAATAGGGATTTTATGGTATTGAGCTGCTTAACTGCTCCCGTATCATCCATCTGCTTACCATCACGCTTCACCTTCTTCGACTCCAGCTTAAATGTTGGTGGAATAATCGGCAAGTTCGAGATTGTCCACGAATTGTAGCCATATGCCTGTGGCGTACAGAGTTGAACCAAATGGCCAAAAGCATACGTAAAAGCATAACCATTGCCGGCGATATAACCGTCTTTGACTTCCTTCGCCCCCATCACTCGAGCCAGATCACGCGCCACAGAGGGCTTTTCAGCAATTACAACCTTCATTTTAGATATGAGATGTTAGATTTTCGATCCGAGACTTTAGGATAATACCCTTGGGTATTACAGCTAGTCTCAATTTAATATTGATATTTTAACCCTTTACCTGAAACGTCCCTATTCTATGGATGGTATCGTTATTCCCTTGATTTTACGGTACAGCTCAATGGCATAAACGTCAGTCATACCTGAAACAAAATCCAATACACAACGGATTTTTGAATACGAATCTTGTTTGTCCGTATAAAATTGTTCAGGAATTAACGCAACCAGCTTTTTATCGTAATTGTTCTTGTTCTTCTTTAAGTATGCCGGAACAAATTCTTTTAATAGTGCATCCATTACGCGGTAGCCAGCAATCTCAATCTGTACAACCGTGGGTGCATTATAGATTTTTGCAATGGAAATCTTCGAGATTTTGTTCATTTGTGTAACAATATCTTCATCTAGGGCATCCATCAACGCTGATGCGAAAGTTCCTGACAGAAACTTGTCCTGCTCACGTACAAAAACATCAACACATCCTTTAATCAAGGTATTAATCGCTTTGGCACGTAACAATGCTACGCGGCTTGGGGTATCCAGCAATCCATCGAGTCTGTCACGAAGATTTTCTTTACCACATAGTGGCAATAGTAATTCTTCGACTTCCTGATAGGACAATATTTTAAGATGATGAGCATCTTCTAAGTCAATAATATTGTAACAGATATCATCTGCAGCCTCCACGAGATAAACCAGGGGATGTCTCAGATAGCCCTTTGGATTAGAGGGATCTTTTAATAGTCCCAATTCATTGGCAACCTTCTCAAACGCCTTTTGTTCTTCCGTAAAAAAGCCATATTTCTTGCGGTGATGGTTCTTCTTAAGGTGGCCATCAATTGCCAGACAGGGGTATTTTACAATGGAAGCCAGGGAAGTATAGGTCAATGCAAAACCTTTGGGATCCTTGCCCTGGAAGGCATGCGTCAAAATCCGCAGGGCATTTGCATTTCCTTCAAAGTGGGTCAGATCTGCCCATTCTTCGGCGGTTACCTGCTCTTGATATTTACGTCCATCTCCATCTGTGAAATACGTAGATATGGCGGATTCACCCGAGTGACCGAAGGCAGGGTTGCCCAGGTCATGTGAAAGACATGCCGCAGAGATAATATTTCCGACTTCTTGCAGAAAGGGGTAATCATTATCCAGGTTTGGATTTTCCTCTTTCAACTGCGCATAAAACATACGCCCCAAAGAGCGTCCCACACTGGCAACTTCTAAACTATGTGTCAATCTATTATGCACGAATACAGCACCAGGAAGTGGAAAAACCTGCGTCTTATTCTGTAATCTCCGAAATGGGGATGAAAAGATCAAACGATCATAATCCCGTTGAAATTCCGACCGAGCCACAAGGTAACTATCTACGCTCCGATCTTCGTAACCCCAGCGCTTTGCAGAGAGCAAATCTTTCCAATTCATTTTTTCAGACATAGCGCAAACTTAGATAAATTTGCCTTTAAATACAATTATAATCATAGGATACAGGTTCGGAAATTATCCGAATGACTGTCCGCATATGGCTATATATTACTCCTGTTATTCACCTATTCAGGAGTCATTATTGTAACAGTATCCATGATTGCATTTCAAAATGACAAATTTTACAAACAGCTGTTATCAAAGTCATTTTTATACAGGTTATATTCTGTATCTTTAACCTAAATACCAATAGGGATTCATCATGACGAAATATCAAACACTTATTCCAAAACATTTTGAAGGTACAATCGAAGGCAAAAACACGCATTTGCTCTTATTAAAAAACGAAGGCGGGATGCAAGTACTCTTAACGGATTACGGTGCACGTATTGTCAGTATTTTGGTACCTGATAACAAGGGAAATTTAGTGGATGTAGCACTGGGCTTCGATTCAATTCAGGCCTACCTGGATTCTGATGAGAAATACCATGGATGCACAGCAGGGCGTTTCGCCAATCGCATTGCTGCGGGTAAATTTGAAATCGACGGAAAACACTATACGCTTCCGCAAAACAATGGCAATAATTGTCTTCATGGTGGTATTTCGGGCTTTCATGATAAGGTTTGGGACAGAAGGGTAACTTACCAATCGCACGTCGAATTTTATTATGTTTCCCCAGATGGTGAAGAGGGCTTTCCAGGAAACTTAAAAGTTATGGTTTCTTATACCCTGACCAGAAATAACGAGATCATTATTAAATATCATGCGCAATCGGATGCCGATACACACGTCAACTTGACCAATCATACGTACTTCAATCTGGATGGCGAAGGCAGTGGCGACGTATTGCAGCAGATCCTTCAGATCAACTCAGATGAGGTCTTATTTGTAGACGACAACCAGATACCAAATGCAATAGTACCTGTGGAGGGCACCGCCTTCGACTTCCGCATACCCAAACCTATTGTTCAAGATATTACTGCAAATAACGAACAATTGATCGCTGCCAAAGGCTATGACCATTGTTATGTCAACAACCAACCGATTTCGCAGCCTTGTGCAACAGTCTATTCAAAAAACACAGGCATTCAGCTGGATGTTTTTACAACGGAGCCTGGTGTACAGCTCTATACAGCAAACTGGATGACGGGAAATGATTTTGGCAAAAGAGGTTATAAATATTTGCCTTATGCCGGATTCTGTCTGGAAACACAGCATTTTCCGGATACGCCCAATCAGGCGGAATTTCCTTCAACCTTGTTAAAAGCAGGCGAATCATTCGACTCCGAGACACATTTTAAGTTCTCCATAAAAAAATAAGAAAAGAAAACGGCCGATAAGCTTTTGCTTATCGGCCGTTTTCTGTTGATGTGCTGTTTCCTTTATAGGGCCACAGCACATTTTTATTTTAAAAGGTCATCCAATGCTGATTCGACTTTTTCAAAACCAAAAGTTGCTTTGACCTCGCCGAACATACGTTGAATCTGATCATTGCATAGATTTCCAATGCTTCCTTCGTGCGTATGATTTACTTCTTTTGATGGCTTGAAACGCCCTTCATCTATATCAATACCGATAGTCCTGTAGGCCTCCCGGAAAGGAACTCCTTTCAGGACTTCATTGTTCACGACTTCAACAGAGAACAAATAATCGTATTTTGGATCGTCCAGGATATTGTCTTTTACAGTTATATTTTCCAACATAAAGGTTGCGATTTCAAGACATTCATTGAGCGATTTAAACGCTGGGAATAAATTTTCCTTTAACAATTGAAGATCTCTATGGTAACCCGATGGCAGGTTGGTAGTCATCAACGCAATTTCATTTGGCAATGCCTGTATCTTATTACAGCGTGAACGGATCAACTCAAAGACATCTGGATTCTTTTTATGCGGCATGATACTCGATCCCGTAGTTAAATGTGCCGGAAAGGAGATAAAGCCAAAATTTTGATTAATATACAGACATACGTCCATTGCAAATTTGGCCAATGTCGCCGCGATGGAACTCATGCCCTGTGCCAAGATACGTTCGGTCTTACCTCTCCCCATCTGTGCATAAACCACATTGTAATTGAGGTCTTCAAATCCTAGCAATTGCGTCGTCATCGTTCTATTTAATGGAAAAGATGATCCATAGCCTGCAGCAGATCCTAAAGGATTCTTATTACAAACCTTCCAGGCTGCACGCATCATCTCCAGATCATCAACAAGGCTTTCGGCGTAAGCACCAAACCATAATCCAAAAGATGAAGGCATTGCAATCTGCAAGTGCGTGTATCCCGGAATCAGAATATGCTTATATCGCTCGCTGAGTTGGATCAATTCATTAAAAAGAGCTTCTGTATTCTGGATGATATGTTGAATCTCTGAGCGGAAGTATAATTTTAGATCGACTAAAACCTGGTCATTACGGGATCTGCCGGAGTGAATTTTCTTACCTGCCTCTCCAATACGCTGTGTAAGCAGCATTTCGACCTGTGAATGCACATCTTCTACCGAGTCCTCAATACGAAAGTCACCGGCTAAAATTTCTTTATAGATATTTTTCAGTTCTTTTTGTACAAGCACTAGATCCTCATCGGTCATCAGATTTATGCTATTCAACATGCGTGTATGGGCCAATGAACCCAAAACATCCGCAGCAGCAAGTTGCTGGTCCATTACGCGGTCATTGCCCACCGTAAACGATTCTACAAAAGAATCGACATCTATATTTTTTTGCCAGATTTTCATTCGTATAATTTCTTTTTGATCCTGTTATTATCAAAAGCCTTTGGTCGGTTTAGCGTTGATTGAAGCTCCTGATAATTCTATCACATACAATTTTTACAAAAATACCAATTGCAAATGGTTATATCAATGCAAAGATTGCATACATTTTGCTCGGACAATTTGATGAAAAACAAAAAATCTGGTGAAAAAAAAGGCCGTTACAAAAAAAATTAAATGTTAAAAGTTTGTTAAATCGCGATAAACACACATTATAAGTAACCACTCACTTTATTTTTAAAAGTTATTTTGTCAGTTTTTTAAGTATTCCTATGTTTGTAGTGTAAGGGAGATGAAAAAATAGAAGATGGTAAGGTTAGTAAATACTTACCGCTTTAAATACACCGAAATTTCAAACCAAATATGATAGACCCCAAAGTCTTAAAACTTGAAAGAAATTACCTAACCAATTGTGAATCGAAATTTAAAGGCACGTCAAACCAAGATGTGCCTTTTTTCTTATGTCGAGCCAAGTTTCTCTTTTAATTGAAATTTTGGCTATTTTTGTTTGACATAATTGAGAATATTCAACATAAAACGTATACGATGGGAACAGAAAGCAAGAGACAGCAACGTTTTGCTGGGGTGATTCAACAGGATTTAGCAGCATTATTTCAACGCGAAGGTAATTCATGGGCTCCTGGAGCATTTATTACGGTTACACGGGTTCGTGTTACGCCGGATTTAGCGATTGCCCGCGTTTACGTGAGCTTTTTAAACACAAAAACGGCACAGGAGGATATTAAGGCCATTCGTTCCAAAACATCTGAAATACGCTACAAACTGGGGGCAAAAATTAAGAACCAGGTAAAGATTGTTCCTCAATTGGAGTTCTTCCTCGATGATACCAACGAATATGTTGAACACATGGATAAACTATTTGAAGAGATAGGCAAAGAACCGCGTCAACCAGAATAATACCATCTATCGCAGCATGTTAAATAACCATGGTATTTGAACTGGATACTAAAAGACTGGAGTTTCCACACCCAAGCTATGCAGAAGAAGATGGTTTACTCGCCGTAGGTGGAGATCTTTCGGTAGATCGTTTGCTACTGGCCTATAGTAACGGAATTTTCCCCTGGTTCAGTGATGATAGCCCGATACTTTGGTATGCCCCAAATCCCCGATTTGTGATCGATCCGTCCAAGATCAAGATCAGCAAGAGCATGGCGAGTGTTCTCCGGAAAAAAACATTTTCCTTATCGATAGACCGCAGCTTTAAAGAAGTCATTCAGCTTTGCGCAACTATGAATAGAAAAGATCAGACTGGAACCTGGATAACACAGGACATGATCGAAGCATATAGTAAACTTGCGGAGCTGGGTTATGCACATTCGGTGGAAGTTTGGCAAGATGGCATACTGGTTGGGGGGCTTTATGGTGTGTTAATCAATGGTGTCTTTTGTGGTGAAAGCATGTTTTCAAAAGTCGCCAACGCTTCGAAAGCGGCCCTGATTTATCTCGCCCAAGAAATTGAACTGCGTTTAATTGATTGCCAATTTCACACGGATCATTTGGAAAGCATGGGCGGTGAATACCTCTCCTTGACAGATTATTTAGCAATACTAACAAAAGACCAAAGACATGAGTAGTCCCTATCGTAAACATTTTGACATCGCTTCAGCGGTAACTTACCTCACCACACCAGGATCCGGCTTACTTTCACGTGAAACAAAGGCCTGGCGCGCTAAAAGAGATCAAGATTTCTTCGACGCGAACAGCACCTTACGTGAACAGCAAGGTGCAACTTTAGATGCCTGTCGGGATACGCTCGGTAAATTTTTCAATTGCCCTTCCCAAAATGTCTTCTTATCAAGTTGTTTTTCCTTTGCCTTCAATGCGCTATTGGCAGGTTTACCGAAACAATCGAAAGTACTGTTATTGGACAATGATTACCCTTCGGTTAATTTTCCTACAATTATAAGCGGTTTTGAACATCAATTTGTCACAATGGACGAACAGCTGGAAACGAATTTATTGGACACAATTGCAACATTTAAACCGGATGTCCTTATCCTTTCCATTGTTCAATATATTTCGGGATTAAAAATAGATCTATCCTTCATACAGGAATTAAAGCATCAGCATCCCGACTTACTGATTGTCGGCGACGGCACCCAGTTTTTGGGAACAGATCTTTTTGACTTTACGCTTTCGGGCTTTGACGCCGTATTATCCAGTGGATACAAATGGCTTATGGCTGGCTTTGGCAATGGTTTTGTGCTCTTAAGTGACAGACTCAAAGCGATGCTTTATGCGGATATCCAAAAAAATTACAGCTTCCTCAACAATCAATGGATGAATAAATCTGTGGTACAACTCTGTTTTGAACCAGGGCATTTGGACACCCTATCGCACGGAACGCTACAGCAGTCTCTTCTTCAATTGGAGGAATGGGGCTTTGCCGAAACAGTGGCCTATACCCAAAAATTGATCGAAGATGTCCGCGCTGAACTTGCCGACAGAAAATTGTTATTGGATAGCATTATCAATAGACGTCCGCAGAGCAATATTTTCAATATTCAGATCAACCCCGACAATTATCAAACTCTTCTGGATGAGGGCATAAAATGCTTTCCCCGAGGTTCGGGCATCCGTGTCGGATTTCATTTATACAATGATCACTCGGATCTTGAAAAGCTACTATATATTATTGACACAAAAGTAAAGTAAACATGAAATTTAGAATAGGCGACTTAGTACGGTTTGTCGATGAACCCATTGAGGGACATATCACATCCATGCAGCCCAACGATATTGTAGGCGTTACAGATGACACTGGTTTTGAGATTCCGGTACCCATGGATAAAATCACCCTTGTCTTTGGTAATATGCGCCGAGCAGATGATGAGCTTGACCAGCATGCGACACCACTGACACCACATCGATTTATCGAAAAAGGAATACTTTTGGCAATCTCAGGAGATCATAAAGATGGACTTGCCAAATTACACATCATCAATGAAACGAGCTTTGAGCTTCTGGTATCCGTGGCTGAAGCCACAGCGAATAAAGCGAAAGGTATTTTCAGCAATAAAATACCGCCGCACGATTCTATGCAGTTTTATACAGGCAATTTTGCAAATGTTGGGAAATGGCCGACCTTCCGTTTTCAGATCATACGCCATAGCGGCAGTTTGCAGGAACTGACCTCACCAATCAACAGAGAACAACGTGTACGTCATGTAGATCTTACTAGTCCAAAAGTCCTGAACGAAATTTTGGATGAAAAAATATGGTCCTACGAACTGGATAAGATTGAAGAGGATTTAGGACTGGACAAGCTGAAAAGTCATTTCATATCACATCGTCCAAACAAAAAATAAGCTAGATGAATTTCATCTAGCTTATTTTTTATATACCAAATGGCTTTATTTTATTCAGCTGCCGCGGAAACCTTCTTGGTGCTCAACAATAATAATAAGATGCCAATCAAATAGACTATCCAGCCCCAGCGCATATGCAGGGATTTAGAAAGCAATTTATCGGCAAATCCCCAACCTAAATAATTATTGATCTTAAACCAGACCGCTGTAATACTCAACAGGTACCAACAGGCGGCCAATCGGGTCATCCATTGATAAGCTCGAACTGCACGCACAAAAAATAAGAGGGCAGTCACCCCGAGAATAAGTAATGTAATAAAGAACAAATAGGCATCTACCTGATATAAATTCCAATTTCCCTTAATAGGCACTTTTAAGAATGGTGTCATGCTGGACAAAAAAGAAATGACTAGTCCAACAATGGCAAAGTATTTTTTGATAATAATCATGATTCAAATTACTTTAAAATTGCTACGAATATAAGTTGAATATTGACACATATATAACTTGTATTTCACTTTTTGAAAAATTATTCTATTTTTAAGCGCAATTAACGCTTAGAACAAATAAAAAACAAGACTAATCCAAAGATCATCAATCATTTAGAACCTGTTTTTCACTTGTTTAAAAGAGATGAATATAATTTTTAGCATTAAGCCGGATAATAAACATGAAAAGAGAAGTTGAAGAGATCGCCGCAGAACAACCTGCACAGCCAAATAAGAAGAAAAAAGTCTATATCATTATTGGCATTGCCCTATTGGTTATCCTAGCAGGTGGCGGATATTACAATTATAGCCAGCGACAAGCATTCGACGGCTTGCAGGTAGATAGCGCTGCCACGGCAGCCATCGGATTTGAAAATGCGGATCCCAAAGACCTTGAAGATGCTGATGGCTGGAGTTCGCTAGAAGACTATCAGCACTGCAATAATGCAATCTTCACCCTTCCGGAATACGACAACATCCCCTTACGTTATAGAAGGGGGATTACAAAGATATTTATGGGCAATAACTACCTAGAACCCGTAGATGATAAACCTATTTACAAGTTTACCCGGATAAAAGATCGCGCTAAATCTGTTTTCTGCTATGGAAACTTTACCGATCGCAGCGATGCAGACAATTGGAATAAAGAAATGGCTTTCCTTGTCGAAAAGAACGATTACCAGAGCAGTGCCATTTGGATCATATCGGCAAAAGGCGATATTTTATTCTGGAAAGAATATTCAAGCGAACTGCCACTCATCAACAGCTTCAAAAAGGGACAGAAAATTTTTATGGACGAGATGAAGTTAGTACCCGCTCCTGCCGATGGCATTATTGTCAAGAATAAAAACTCCAAGTACGCATTAATTTATAATAAAAGCAGCAAGACCTTCGACAGCTATTACCAATACAGTGATAGTGAAATTCAGGAAGCTACCACTTCCGAAGAGGAGCCTTATGTGGAAGAATTACAGGATGTCACCATCGACTCTGCAACAACAAATCCAGGTATTAAAGAGTAGTTTATCGTATTTTATCGCTTAAAATTTTCGTCACGACAGATCGTGACGAAAATCATTAAGCGTCGAACATAAACACAAGAAGCTGTATAACAAATATTTATACAGAAAAAATAGCTATTTAAAATCTTTCTAAATTAATCCCTTTGACAGATTTTTGACACAAGCACAAAGCTTTTAAGCTACATTTGTACCGTTAAATATAAGCGAGGGATTAGAGCTTTGAAAAATCTTAAAGTATTAGCGTTTACTCATAAACATGTCGAACTAAAAGATCTAGGTAATCTAGTGATCTGCAATGAGGATTTAGAAAGTCGCCTCATCAATCTAAAGCATAGCCTAGACATTCCAGAGATCTTTTATATTGGTACTTGTAACAGAGTAGAGTTTGTATTTTATGGTGCTCACGAATTGACCCATGAATTCATTGCTGATTTTATGGGAAAATTAAACTTCTGTGTTCCTCAGGAGAGACTACAATGTTACTTAGGACAGGTCAACAAATACGAAGGTATGGATGCTTTAAATCACCTGCTTCGGATGTCATGTTCACTTGAAAGTCTTGTTGTTGGTGAAAAAGAAATTTTGGCACAGGTACGTCGGGCATATGATCGTTGTAGAGAAGCTGGTTTTACTGGAGATTTTCTACGTCTAATGATGGATCGTCTCGTAAAAACAGCTAAAGAAGTATACACCTATACTAAAATCTCCAGAAACCCAATTTCAGTTGTCTCTCTTGCCTATCGCAAATTGCGCGAACTAAAACTGGTTGAAAACCCTAGAATCGTTATCATCGGTTCTGGAGAAACCAATCAGAATTTAGCGAAATATTTCCAAAAGAACCAAAAAGCCAAGTTCGTTATTTTCAACCGCACAGTGGAGAATGCAAAGGCCCTAGCCGAAGAATTAAATGCTGAAGCTTACCCCCTAGCTGATATTGGTCAGTACAGAGAAGGTTTTGATATCTTGATTACTTGTACAGGAGCGCCGACCTCCATTATTGACAACACACTTTATCAATCCTTATTAAACGGAGAGACTGATAAGAAAATTATCATTGACTTAGCCGTTCCGAATGATATTGATGCTGAAGTTCTCCAAAATAATCCGATTCAATATATCGAAGTGAGCAGCTTACAAGCTATTGCGGAGAAAAACATCCAAGAGCGTTATAATGAATTGGAGAGTGCTGAAAAGATCATTCAGGACAATATCCAAGAATTTTTACCTTTGATCAAACAAAGACGTGTAGAGGTTGCTATGCGCGAGGTCCCTGAAAAGATTAAAGAAATTAAATCCTTCGCTTTAAACGAGGTTTTTGCTCAAGAGGTTCAAGCCTTGACCCCTGAGGCGAGAGAGGTGTTGGAAAAAGTCATCAACTATATGGAAAAGAAATACATCAAAGTTCCTATGGTTATGGCAAAAGAAATTCTAGTCAAAACTCCCGAAACGGAGAAAAACTAACACCAAAATTGCGCTTGGTGCAATGATATCCTATTCTTTTTGTTGCTGCCCCAGAGTTTGTGCTAGAGTGTTCTCTACTTGTTGAATGCCTCGGTTCACATCGCATGGAGCCTATGCTTTGACTGTTTCCTTTAAATTTCAGTTTATCAATTATTTCCTGACATATAATGACAGTAACGTGTCAACATATTCCTTCTATTTATTTATTTTTGCTCCGATAAATGGTATTAAACACATTTTTCAGAAATTGTTCATTTCCGGGGCTCAATTGAATCAAAACACATTTTGTGCTAAGTGAAGGTCGCTACCGGAGGAACATCTTTGTGATTGTTTTAATAGGTAAAGTAAAATTAACGTGAATAGAAAACTAATTATTGGTACCCGGGGAAGTGTTCTTGCCATGTGGCAGGCAAATTTTGTAAAAGATCGATTGGCAGAAATCGGAATTGAAGCAGAATTAAAAGTCATTAAAACACAGGGGGATATCATTCAACACCTTCGTTTGGATAAATTAGAAGGCAAAGGATTTTTCACCAAAGAGCTTGAAGAGGAGCTTTTAAGCGGGACCATTGATTTAGCTGTACACTCACACAAAGATTTACCTACGGTCAATCCTCCGGGATTGATCATTGCAGCAGTTTCTGAGCGTGAAGATCCCGCTGAGTTATTGATTATCCACAAAGACTGTGTGGATATCAAAAAACGTCTTTCATTAAAGCATAATGCGACTGTTGGGACATCATCCAACCGTAGAAAAGCGCAGATCTCGGCACTACGTCCGGATCTAGAATTTGACGATCTCCGTGGTAATTTACAGACAAGAATCCAGAAGCTACGTGATGAGCAATACGATGCTATCGTACTTGCAAAGGCAGGTATTAGCCGTATTGAAATGGATATTACAGATTTTCATGTGGAGGATATTCCTCCTGTTGAAATTATTCCGGCGCCGGCGCAAGGGGTACTTGCTATTCAGATCCGTGAAGTTGACAAGGAACTTTTTGATGCTTTACAGCCTTTGAATAATGAAGAAGTAGCAAAAACAATCGCTGTAGAACGTCTGGTATTAAATAAATTTGACGCAGGATGTCATGCACCACTTGGCTGTTATTGCCGTAAAAGCGGCGATGAATACGAAGCTTGGGCTTCTATTGCTGAAACAAGTGAAGATTTTCCTGACCGCGTTTACCTTAGAGATACCGATGCAACACGTTTAGCGGAGCGTATTTTCAGCAAGTATGCAAAGGATAGAAAGTTGCCACAATCTGTATTTATCTCCCGGGAGGTAGACGAAAATTCCTATTTTGCAAGGGCAATGGCCAAACACAATATTACTATTGAAGGCCGCTCTTTGATCAAAATATTCCCTATCATCAACAAACTGGATCCTTTTATCCTAAAACACGTGGATTGGATTATATTTTCAAGCAAGAATGGTATTGAGCACTTTTTCAATTTAGAGCCTCGTTTGAGTAAAAAGACCAAGATAGGTGTCATTGGCCGTGGCTCAGAAGAGATTTTGCGCAAATATGACCGCGTTGCTGATTTTTCTGGCGACAGTGAGGGGATCAATATGGAGGAAATTGCGAAGAAATTTGCTGAATTGGCCAATGGTGGTACCGTCCTTATTCCACGTGCGAAAGAATCTTTGGAGACGATCCAAAAAGCATTAAGTCCGGAGACGAAAATTATCAATATACCGGTATATGAAACAGTCTTAGAAGAAAATGTAGATCCATCCAATGCGGAGGTATTGGTCTTTACCAGTCCAAGTAATGTGGAAGCTTATTTTGCGGACAACCTATTGGAACCAGGCCAAAAAGTAATCTGTATTGGCCGCTCTACCGGTGCAAAGTTTGATGAGATGAATGTGCCTTACACACTTCCTTATTCTCCAGATGAGATCGGTCTTTCCGAAGCCGTTTTTGGATTGGAGTATTAGTTAATAAATAATTAAAAAAAATGTTACAACGTCCGAGAAGAAATCGTAAATCTGCCGTGATTCGCGACATGATTCAAGAGACACGTTTAGACGCGTCAAATTTGATTTTCCCACTTTTTATCGTCGATGGGCAGAATCAAAAAACTGAGGTTAAATCGATGCCTGGTATCTATCGCTATTCAATAGACAATCTATTGAAGGAAGTGGAAAGTTGCCTGAAGTTGGGCTTACGTTCCTTTGATCTTTTCCCTAACATTGAAGAGTCCTTAAAAGACAAGTATGCTACAGAAAGCTACCGTGATGGAAGTTTATACTTACGTGCAATTGCTGCCGTAAAGAAAAATTTTCCGGAGGCTTGTATCGTAACGGATGTTGCCATGGATCCTTACAGCAGTGACGGGCACGATGGAATTGTCGAAAACGGTGAGATCCTAAACGATGAGACATTAGAGGTATTGGGTAAAATGGCCTTGGCACATGCGCAATCAGGTGCAGATATCATAGCACCATCAGATATGATGGATGGCCGCATCGGTTACATCCGTGAACTATTGGACCATAATGGTTTTACAAACGTTTCTTTGATGTCGTATACGGCAAAATATGCTTCGGCTTATTATGGTCCTTTTCGAGATGCCTTAGGCTCAGCGCCCAAGCATGGCGATAAAAAGACCTACCAAATGAATCCTGCCAATGCAAAAGAGGCGCTTATCGAAGCACAGCTAGATGCACAGGAAGGAGCAGATTTTCTGATGGTAAAACCAGGACTTCCCTACTTGGATATCGTTAAACTTCTTGCAGACAACTTCGATCTGCCAATTGCGGTATATAATGTCAGCGGTGAGTATGCGATGTTAAAGGCGGCTATTCAAAACGGCTGGTTAGACGAACGTGTTATTCTAGAAACACTTCTAAGCTTCAGACGTGCCGGTGCTACAGCAATCTTATCCTATCACTCCAAAGAAGTATTGGAAAAAGGTTTTATTTAACAAATGCCAAATTATCTTCGGTAATCGGAATATAGCTAACAAAAGCTCGGGAATTCATTTCCGAGCTTTTGTTTTTTATTATTTAAACCTTTTTACGACATCACTGTCAAACAGAAAATTATAATCCGCCTTATTATGTTAAAAAGTATTATAATCAGCAGTTTCCTGTTATCGACACCTTCCGTACATGAACACACCTTTTACTCCTTTTTGGAAGGCAATTGGACTGCAACCGACGCTAAACTGAAGTCAATCACATTTAATAAGAATGGTGACGCCTTTTTCACCTTTTCAAATTCAAACCCTCAAAGTCCCCAGACCTCAATTCATCAGAAAGTAGATAGCATAGCTATATTAAATCGCAAAAAATTTAGTGGCTACTTTTTCAGTCCAAACCTCTTTGGGAAATATAATGATAACAAGACAGCTTTTGAGATTGAAATTAAGTCAGCGAATGAAATTATCCTGTTTGTCAATAAACAGGAAATACAATTATTAAAAAATAAACCCGTTACACAATTTAAATAGCCAATAACAGGCAATTATAGATTCCTTACGTTTCTATGAGACTTATCTTCCGAAAAAAAGATAACTTCGCATACAAATACATAGACTATGCAAGCACCTGATATTTCAAGAGCAAAATCTGCCGAGTTATTTGAAAAAGCAAAACAATATTTTCCTGGAGGCGTCAATTCCCCAGTTAGGGCTTTCAAATCCGTATATGGCATACCTTTATTTATTGAACGTGGCGATAAAGCACATCTTTGGGATGCTGACGGGAATGAATTTATCGATTTTTGTTGTTCATGGGGGCCATTAATTTTAGGGCACAACAATGATCAGGTTCGCGAGGCTGTAACGGCACAACTCGGGAAAGGCTTAAGTTTTGGCGCTCCGACTGCGCTAGAAAACCAGCTTGCAGAGCTGATTATAGAAAACAATAGGTTTATTGAGAAAATTCGCTTTGTCAGTTCCGGAACTGAAGCCGTAATGTCTGCAATACGTTTGGCCAGAGGCTATACGAAACGCGATAAGATCATCAAATTTGATGGTTGTTATCATGGGCACTCCGATTCCCTTTTAGTGAAAGCAGGGTCTGGTTTGGTTACTTTTGGTGAGACATCCTCGGCTGGTGTACCTAAAGCATTTGCAGACGAAACCATTGTTATTGAATTAAATGATAAACAAGCTCTAGAAGCTGCTTTTGCGGAATTTAAAGGTCAGATTGCGGCAGTTATCATTGAGGGTATACCTGCAAACAATGGTCTATTATTGCAATCTAAGGAATATGTTCACTTCTTGCGGAATATCACCAAAGAACATGGTGCAATGTTAATTATGGATGAAGTGATCACGGGATTCCGTATTGGTTTCGAAGGTGCTTCAGCTTACTATGATGTACAACCAGATATTATTACCTACGGAAAAATTATCGGTGGTGGAATGCCTGTTGGTGCCTATGGTGCATCAAAAGAATTGATGGCTTGTATATCTCCTGATGGTGCAGTTTACCAAGCAGGAACTTTATCCGGAAATCCGGTTGCCATGGCTGCCGGCATTGCTGCATTAGGTATCTTGGCACAAAAGGATTTCTACACAAATTTAAATGCCAAAACAGAAGCTTTCGTCAATGATATGCGTACTTATATTGCTGAAAAAGGGTATAAAGTTCAGCTTTTCCATGTGGCGTCTATTTTTTGGTTCGCATTCACCGAACAGCAAGAAATTAAAAAAGCGAGTGAAATCGATCCTAAATCGATGGAATCTTATAAAATTATGCACCGCGAGTTGTTAAATCGCGGCGTGTATTTTGGTCCTTCAGGCTATGAAGTCGGCTTTGTTTCTGATGCACATACAGCAGCGGATCTTGAACAGGCAAAAAAACATATTTTCGATGCTTTAGACATTGTCTTTAGCGCATAAAATCAAACTACTATAAAAAATCCCTCCAGTATTTACTAGAGGGATTTTTTTATGGATTAGTCGAAGTTTTGGTTCGAATCAACGTACTTATTACAGTTTGTTTGCTAACTTCTTATCTTTAGATTTCATCTTATTTAGTCCGGCGATAAGTTCATCCAATGAAAACTTACCTTTGATATCCATAAATACACTTTCATCTTCATTATCATGAACGAGCAGAGAAACCCGCTGAATGACATTATTCTTATCAATACGCGCATTGAGCGAAATTTCCTGTCCATCCGTGTTAATAACCAGCAATTCCTCAAATTTGTTCTTCTTTAAAAATTTGTGATAATCATCCAAAATCCGTGCATTCTTCGTTTTATCATTATTTGAAAGTGTCAGCATTCTGAACTTCTTCAATTTCTTTACAATTTCGGCCATTGCACGAGACTCTTCATCATTATCATCCTTTAAGGCTTTTTTCATAAAGGGTTTTGTTAACCACATCGGTAAATTAATGGCAACAATCTCAGCATCGTCAGATACATTAGACCGGCTGACGAAGTCCATATTGGAAGCTTTTTTAACGATGCACGACTGCATAGAGAAAAGGAATCCAACTAGGCACAACAAGGTTAGTAATCTTTTCATAATTTTCTATTTTTTGTTGTTATCGCCTTTGTTCTTACTCACTTTGTTGTTCCCTTCGTTAACCAAGCTAGTCACGTCTTTCAACGGTATAGCCCCGTCAAGGATCATAAATAAATTTTGTCCATCTCCATTTATTGTCAGCAACAGATTATTCAGGATATCGGCATTTGCAGACATATTTTCAACCATGAATCGAATGTCTTGACCTTCACTATTGAGCGACATAAGTTCTTCATATTTTAAATTGGAGACTGCACCTCGAATGATATCTGTTAAAGCTTTATCCTCACCATCCTCAACAATTAGCATACGTAAAGATTTAACGTTCTTTAGCAGCGGTGTAATGGTCTGCATATCATCATCATCTATTTTTAGATTACCCAATAATTTAAACATAGGTGCTCCTATTTTAAGTGTTGTCACCCCCTTCTTTCCTTGGTACTGTTCAAACAGTTTATCCAGTTTAGAAATTTGTGCGTTTGCCATACTTGCTACAAGTAAAAGGCAAGCTATTAAAAAACCTTTCATGCTATTTTAGTTAATCGTTATCGACATTTGTTTTATATTCATTGCTTTATCTACGCCATTTTCCAGATTATTTGCCAGCAAGCCCAATGACTTTAATGTCAATTCAACAGCTTCCTGTTCGTTAGCGACAGGCATCCCATTCAAAACAACATAATCTGCCTGATAGGACTCTCCTGTTGTCGATCCCAAACTTTCAGTCACGACCTCCCTCTTCACAGTCCAATCTTTGGTTTCTTTTTTTACCTTTGGACGTTTGAACGATTTTGCTAGCTGTAAGGCCCTTCCACTTTCCACCAAAGGGGTTCCATTATTAACATTGGAAACTCCTGCTTCTTCATTTTGATGTTCGATCGGCTTCTTGTCCACAGGTTTTAGCGCTTTCGTTTCCTTTTCGGCAAGTACCGGTACTTGCATTGTTGATTCCCGATTTAAGAATAGCGCAATTCCAATAGCCATCAACAACATGGCTGCCGCTGCATATTTTATCCAGCTATTATTCCACCAGATAATACGTTTCTTATCATCATTGATCTCACTTTGGAAGTCCTCAAAGGACCAGTCCATTGTCCTATTCTTTTCCTGATTCAATGATTGAAAAAAAGCATCATCCGAGCTTTTTAATGCTCTTTCTTCCTCTAATGACGACTGGCCATTAAAGTACTTCTCTTCCAATTCTTTTAATTTCTTATCTTTCATCACTGTGCATCTTATTTTCAAAGACGATGAAACAATCGGGTTTATTTTTTATCTGAATAAATCCTCGTGGTTTCATAATCGAATAATTTTGTCAATTGTTCTTTTACTTTCTGTCTAGCACGCATCAGATTAACTCTGACCGCAGACTCCCCCATCTCCAATACTTCACCGATTTCGTCGATGTCATAATCCTCAACATCGCGCAGATGCATAACAAGCCGTTGTTTTTCGGGAAGGGAATTGATCATCTCCAGGATAATTTCTTTCGTGTTCCCAACGGTATTTTCCGTCATAGTAACAACCTGGTGCTGTTCAACAAAATCTGCCCGAACCTTATCTCTTTTAATACGATTGAGCGCTTCATTTTTCACACTCTGCATGCAGAATGCTTCCATATTTTTGTATTGAAGCAGCTGATCTTTTAATTGCCACAACCGCATCATCACATTTTGTACCGCATCGAAAGCCTCATCATCATCAACCAAGATCCGTTTCGCAAAGCGAAATAGCTTATCCTTATGGATGAAAACGGTATTTTTAAACTGCTCTTGGTTCATGTTATCGTCAATATTGCGACTAACGCTATTTTAATTTCCTAATCGGCTTTTGTTCCATCTCCATATCCCCCCTGCCGTTTATATAATCAAGACATTTAAGCTTATCGATTTATTACATCTAATATGGCTATTTTTTTAAAAATATTTAGTCACTGTATATTAAACTTAAATTTGTGGCCCAGACGTCCTATTTTTAACCTTATTACAAACAAAATAGGTAGATAGACTGTTACTTAAGATGCTGAATGATTAAAAATTTAAACAAAAAAATTATGAAGTATTACAGAATTACAGGTATTACTGCTGCAGTAGCACTCCTAGTAGGCGCTATTGGATGTAACAACTCTTCTACGAAAAGTACAGGTGGAGCTGACTCAAGCAGCAGTATCGACACAAATACTGCACAAAAAATGGACTCTATCACCGTTAGTCCCATTGCAGACTCGAAAGAATTTCCTGGAGCTGATCTGCAGATCGCCTCGATCACTGCAGAAAAGGTAGGAACAGACTCCGCAAAAGTAACTGTAAAATATGCGATTAAGAATTTCAAATTGACTGAGATGACTGATGATGCCCATGCTGCCCATATGGCGAATTCGCATGATGGACAGCATATTCATTTTATTTTAGACAATAAACCTTATACGGCTCTTTATAAGCCCGAGAACTCCGTAACCGTACCGTTAAATTCGGAACATTACCTACTCTCGTTTCTATCAAGATCTTATCATGAATCCATAAAAACCACTGAAGCTTCTAAATTGGTAAAATTTAAGATTGATGCAACGGGTAAATTGACGACAGATGCAACGCCAAAAGAACCATCGCTTTTCTATTCTCGACCTAAAGGCGAGTATAAAGGAGATGAAACAAAAAATCTACTGTTAGATTTTTACCTAGTCAATACCAAACTTGCTCCAGGCGGCAACAAGGTAATTGCAGATATCAATGGCCAGACATTTACATTGGACAAATGGGGGCCATATGAGATAAAAGGGCTGCCAATGGGCAACAATAAAGTAAAATTGACCCTAGTAGATAAGGATGGTAACGCTGTTACTGGAGATAATGTTTCGGTAGAACGTGATATCAAACTATCTGAAAAATAAATCTAGAGCTGTACAAAACATAAAAGCGTCGCATTAAAATGCGACGCTTTTATTCTTTACCAGTTATTACTATTAATTGACGCTATTTTTTCTTTCGACGAATGAATAAATTCATTTATGCTTTTGTCAATTAGCAGCACCTCTCTTTTACCAATTACTTTTCCTTTTTCGGTAAAAAGACCGCTTGATCCTGATCCAAACGTTTTCTTTCCAACTAAACCTAATGTTGTATCTGGTCCATACCTTAGACAATCAAAAATGGGTTCAAATCGTATTTTGCCATCTCTAAATTGAAGATCATATTTATAATGATATTGGGCATCCAATGCTCCTCCAAGAAGTCCCTGTTCAACTTTAATCCAATCACGCCCATTGATGACAATTTGTTCATTCTGAATAACATTTGTAACCTCTTCCGGTCTTTCATAGTTTGCATTGATAAATTTAATTGCCCCCATAAAAAGCTGCTCCTTAGTTATTCCCGGGAAATCGATGACAACATATTTATTTTCTTTGTCAACTTGATCAACAAACCCCCTTGATGTAATTTCCATTGATTGACCATACGTATGTAAGCCCCCCAACATCAATAATGCAAAAATAAGTCTCTTCATTTATAATATTTACTAGTGTTATCAAAATACTAAATATTTCAAATAAAAAGCGAACTATATTTAATCATTAAGGTAATTTATCAAAATCAATTTTCGGAGCACTATTTTTATTCATGAATTCAAATGTACTTCCTGGCTTAACAATGTCATTAAAGAAACCACCATTACGGAGGAAGTATCCATTTTTCGTGATGCCGCCGATTGCATCAATGCGTTGATTTGCACGATAGGTATTATCGACACTGAAAGAAGCCGCTTGTACAGCTTTCCATTGCCCATCATAGACCCATTGATTGCTAAACTCGACCTTTCTGCCCAGGTAGCCTTGATTAGGACTAAAGTTCTCCAAGAAACTATGGAATCGTTTCAGGTAGGTATTTGTCTGTGGACGTTTGAAACTTGCGATCACATTCCATGCATTCTCTTCAGGCACAAAAAACCAAGCCGTATAATCGGTATTCCCTTTTCCATCGGGCACACCTCTCAAGAGAAACTTATAGGTTATACCTGCTTTCCAAAAGTACTTACGGTAACTCTGCCCGCCTGACCCTTCATTTCCAAACTCGCCCGAATGCACATCCTTTCCTTTTTTTAGCAGATGGATTTTTTGCTCGTCTGGAATACTTTTCGGATCATCTGTATGGAATGGACTCCATACGGAAAATAAGATACGTCGTTCGGTTTCTGAATTAACCTGTATACCAAAGTAGCCTTCTCCGAAACCGTTCGCCATAAAATAGGAACCAACTTTATCTTCGCCTTGAGGGACGGTTACTTCATTATAATAGTAACTTACGTTCCCCTCCGTAGGCACGGTATAATTAAGATGACAGGAAGGTCCTCTTCGGGACCAGTAGTAATAGTCTGGCTTATCAGAGTAAATAAGTCCTTCTGACGCGGCTTCGCCGCTAACAAGTAGTTCTGTCACGTTAGCAAAATTACTACCCGATTTACTGACTCCTTTTAGGTTGACCCGAACATAACCGGGAGCCTTTATTACAATAGACAGAGGAGCTGTTTCGGCAAGTTCAGTGCCTTCAACATCTACAACAGCTTTTTTCCCTAGTGCGTCAATTTCTATTTTAGATTTCCCAGCATCATTTTTCGCTTTCAGCTTTAATGTCAATTTCCCTGCTTTCTGAGCCCGAAAATAAACCGATGCCACTTCCTGATTGCTTGACCATTTTACAAGGCCATTATGACCGGAAATTTCTGCATCACCGGCTTGTCCTGCGGTAATGAAAGCATTCCCGGCTAGAGGAACGGCATAAGTCTTCCCTGCAGTCTGCGCGATACTGTTTATCGAAAGACAGGATAAAGCTCCCATAAAGAGATACTGGATAAAGTGTTTTCTTTTCATACTTTATTTTTTTTATCAATTTATATATCAACCTTAAGTTAGTTATATTAACTGCGGTTATTCATATTCGTCATAAACTCGAGATGCTATTATACTCGAATACTTCACGAAACCGACTCCATTATTAGTTCCGAAATTCAATTTATCAGCTATCTTTCTGCTTCACTTTACTATTGAATCAAGATGGTATCGGTTTGTGAAACTGGATTATTTGATGAAGATAAGGCTTAGATTTACAGAAAAAGAAAGGAAATGTATATCAATCGATTGTGTAAAAAAACAGCAATAATTGACCATAATTCTTTTCCAATTAAATGATCTATTATAAAATGAGATGCTGTATTTTAATATTTAAAAAATACAGTCTAATCTTTTTGTGTATTTTTAGATTCAGAGTCCCCTTTAATAAAAGCTAAAATAACATGCTCCATGGACAAATTTGCTGATCGCACGTCAAAACGTATCTTAGGACAACGACAAATTTCCATCTTGATCCATGGGCTCGCCTGGCTTATTTTCTTATCCTTTCCAGTACTATTTTTTAACAACGGCCAATTGGGAATAAAGGAAATGCTTTTTGCACCAGCGTTTTGGATTTTCACGGGCTGTTTCTTAATCCTATTTTATGTCAATGCCTATGTACTGATTCCTTACAGCATAAAGCAACGAAAATTTATCAGTTATGGAATCTCCATTATTTTGACAGGTTTGTTACTAGCCTGCTATCTTCAGCCCTTTGACCGCCTGATGCGTATTGGACGTCAGCAATTACCTACCCCTGGGGACAGAGAATTTTCACCTAGGCATCATCCTGATTTTCCACCGCCACCATCTGCTAGGCATTTCCCAGCCCGAGGTCCGGGGCAGACCCCGGGACAACGGCCACAACCCATCGATATCGCTTCTGTGTATATTTTCCTATTAACTATTAGCCTTGCTGCGCTATATAGAATCGTAAATTATTGGATGGAAACGCAGCAAAAAATGCAATTGGTCGAACAAGACCGTATGAAAGCCGAACTTTCCTTTTTAAAAGCGCAGGTCCACCCCCACTTTTTGTTCAACACCTTAAATAATATTTACGCATTGGCATTGACCAATGATGATGCTGTTGCGAGTAGTATTCATCGTCTTTCGCAATTAATGCGTTATTATATGGATGAACGGCACAGTGATACGATTGACATCAAGATCGAAATCCAGGCTATACAAGATTTTATCAATCTCCAAAAGCTACGCATTGGCCCAAATTGTTCGATCAATGAACACTATACGGGGCTCGAACACCCTAAAACGATACACGCATTTGTGCTGCTTCCCTTTGTCGAAAATGCGTTCAAATATGGATTAAGCACCATAGAGCCCTGCCAATTAAGTTTTGAGGTCGTTCTAACACCAACTTCCTGCACATTAAATGTAAAGAATAGCATTGCTACACAGTCAACCGAACAACACCGCACAGGAACAGGCCTTAAAAATGTTCAACGTCTACTGGAACATTTTTATGCCGACAGGTACCGTCTGACGATCCAACAGGAGGATCATTCTTTTTTTGTTCAGCTTATCCTCTATATTTCTCCATAAATTGTTTTTATATTAGGCAATACGATTATGTATACAAAAGCAGTTTATCTTAATTTAATCGATGTTAACTTGCATAGCTCTTGACGATGAACCATTGGCTCTTCGTGTTATTTCGACGTTCACAGCAAAGCATCCCGCTATACAGCTTGCTGCAACCTTCTGTAACCCCTATGAAGCAAAATTGTATCTCGCCAATAACAGCGTTGATTTGATTTTTTTGGATATTGATATGCTCGAAATCAACGGTATTGATTTTGCAAAAAACTTAAATCCAAGACCTTTATTAATTTTCACCACGGCACATAAGGAATATGCGATCGATGGATTTGAACTTGATTCAGTAGACTATCTTCTCAAACCATTTGACTTCATTCGTTTTGAACGGGCTATCGATAAGGCGATGACACGTTCAGCTTCACAGAGCCATCGTCCTTTTTTAATCGTGAATGTAGAATATCAACGCATCAAAATCTATCTTGATGAAATCGAGTGCTTGGAAAGCATGCAAGATTATATCAAAATTCATCTCATACAAGGAAAAACAATATTGACTTTATCGACGATGAAAGCCATGTTGGATCGTTTACCGCCAAATCTGTTTATCCGCATCCATCGCAGTTTTGTTATCGCAGTCAAACACATCATTACATTTTCACAACGTAAAATACAATTACCCAACTTCACATTGAAAGTCGGCGATGGGTATTATAATGACGTGATCAAATGTCTACGTGATTCGTCGATGCAATAAGCCTCTTTATCGACACTTAACATTATTTTACATCTCTGTCCACTACCTTGCTTCCATTCATAAAAAAGAAGAGATATGGAACGCAAAAATTTTATAAAAACCTTATCATTGCTGGCATTTTCAGGTCCAATGGTCTGGGCAGCCTGCAAGAAAGACGATACCGCATCAACCACGGATAAGGGCACTGACGTCAATGTCGATTCAAGCTGTAGTGTGACACCATCGGAAACCGAGGGTCCCTTTCCGACAAAAACACCTTCAAGTTATGTCCGCTCAGATATACGCAAAGGTGATGGTATTGGGGCCAATATGCTCGGTTTAATTACCATTGTCAATACAAATAACAACTGTACGGCACTAGAAGGGGCCTTAGTGGATATATGGCATTGTGATGTGGAAGGTAATTACTCGCAATATGGTGGAACACAAATGCAATCCAGCAACTATCAGTCTGTCAATTGGTACCGCGGTAGACAAGTCACTAATGCCAATGGACTTGTTTCTTTCCAAACCATCTTTCCGGGCTGGTATCAAGGCCGAGCAACACATATTCACGTCCATGTATATGATGCTACCGGTAAATCGCTATTAGTGACACAAATCGCTTTTCAAGATAGCCTGTGTCTTGAAGTCAATAATACAGGTTCATCTTATGGTTACAAAAAAGGTGTTTCAGGTTATACCTATAATGCCAATGACAACGTATTCGGCGATGGTGTTACCAAGGAAATGTCTACGGTCACAGGATCCTTATCTGAAGGTTTCCAAATGAAAATGACAATTCATGTTAGTGCTTAACAGCCTGATTATGCAGGATATTAGAATCTATATCGCGGAACAGCGCGGGGAAACATCAATCGGAACACATTTAGTCAGAAGCACACTCAATTATGGCTCCTTTGCTTCTCCTCACCGGAAGGCCATTGGTCGACTGCAAAGGGTCAATAGCTGGCAAGTTGCGCCTCAAGGCACCCTGGATCTCCCGATCAATCAAGATACGGTCTCACTTTTGATTCCTTTGGTTGGGGATCTACTTGTAACAATGAATGGCCAAACCTACACGGTTCCAGTTGGGACAATCTTAATATACAATTCTGAAAATAGTACGGCAATTCATATAAGGGCATCGTCCGAAGCTGAAGGCCCAGTGATCTTTCAAGAATTTGGACTTAATTCGGCAATAAACACTCCTACACTACCTCATATCATGGATCTTCCACTTACATCTTCATTTGAGAAAAACAAGATGTATCCTGTAGGCACCGATGTAGCTACTGATTTTCAGTTCTACTTCGGTGCATTTGCCGGAAAACATGATTTTGAATTACAAACTGGCCAAGACCACAAAAACATATTTGCATTTGCGTTAGATGGTAATTTTGAAGTTGAAGAACGTATCCTTTATCCATCTGATGGTCTGTATCTGCCACATTCAACCAGCTTGGACATTGAATGCTTATCAGCAACTGGCCTTTTGGTAATTTTGAGTTTCTAAAATTAATATCCATCATCGAAGTCCAACCTATCAATTCACTCTGATTCAATAGGCTGTCGACTGCTCAAATGGTATTACATCTCCTATGGAATGCATATAATGCGTAGAAAATATAGATAAATATGGAGATTTAAGCCGCCTCGATCGATTTTATTAGAAAGTAGACGACAGGTACAAAAACCGATAACAATACGAAGGGTAGAAACCAATTTCCTAATCCCCCTGAAGTAGCTGCGGCATTGGGAATAGATCGAAAGGCGATGACCCCAAAAATAACGACCACGATAAACTTTAAATATCGTATTAATCGGCTCGCAACAGTATACTGTTGTGACGCATTTTCTTCCGTAATCTTTACTGGATAATTGAATAGATGCGGAAATCTATTGACAGCTGTCATCGCCAAATATAAGATAGTAGCTAGACCAGGTAGCAGCAAAATGGTCCACCTTGCGCCAAATTTATCTGCCTTTCCTTCCAAATTATAATGTACCGGAACAATTTCAGGCAATTTATTGTAGTTAACAGTAGTGACATACCACAATAAAAACAAGGAGAACCAGCCTAAGAGTTCTAAAATTCTATCGCCTACTGTAAGTTTGAGTTTTATTCTTGGTCTACCATTCATAATTAAATTGGCTATTTTTTTCTTGGCTTCATAAATAGGCTATCTTGTTTTTAACCTGCTTCTCACGAAGTTAAGAAAGATCGACATACAATACAATACAATACAATACAATACAATACAATACAATACAAGCCTTTACCCAGAATCTTGAATTATAGGTTACAATTAAGACCGATAATTAAGTGCTTGGTGTAAATACCGTGCATAAAAAAAGTGAAGGGCTTGACTCTTCACTTTTCCACACAATGTTAACAACTATGTTAATAACATTATTTCACTTGTAAGGTTATCCCCTAAATGATACGTTAAAAACCAACACTCTTCAAATTCAATCCTGTGCGTTCATCTAAACCGAACATCAAGTTCATATTTTGCACCGCCTGTCCAGATGCGCCTTTAAGCAGATTGTCTGTTGCATTTAAAATAAGCAGCTTATTTCCATGCTTTTCTAGGTGGATAATGCTTTTATTTGTATTGACAACCTGCTTGAGGTCGATATTTTTTTTGCTGACATGCATAAAAGGGTGAGCTGCATAATACGTCTCATATAATTCGTAAGCCAGCTCTTCAGACAAGTCTGTATCAACATAAATTGCAGAGAAAATTCCTCTGGCAAAATCGCCACGTTGTGGAACAAAATTAATTTTTTCAGCAGCACGTTCAAGCAATGAATTTTCGGAAATAGGCAGAAAACCTGTTTGCAGCTGATCCAATGACTCAGAAATTTCCTGCAAATGCTGATGTTCAAATGATTTATAGGCAGAAAGATTATTGTTACGCCAAGAGAAGTGTGTCGTTGCTCCGGGTTTCTGTCCTGCTCCTGTGGATCCAGTTGTTGCATTGACATGAATCTGATTTGGCAACAAACCTTTACTAGCCAATGGCAATAGAGCCAACTGTATGTTGGTTGCAAAACACCCTGGATTAGCAATATATTGTGCCGTCTTGATTGCTTCTTTGTTTAGTTCTGGAAGTCCGTATACAAATTGTTGTCCCTGATACGCAGTATTTGAACGAAGACGATAATCCTGCGAGAGATCAATAATTTTCACAGAAGCATCTACTGTATTCGCATCCAAAAATTTACGTGCATCACCATGGCCAACACATAAAAACAAGACATCAACATCCGAATGAAAATCAGAAGAGAAGGTCAATTCAGTATCTCCAAATAAATCATTGTGTACTTCATATAACTTATTTCCTGCATTGGAAGCGCTATTGGCAAATACGATTTCCACTTCAGGATGATAAATCAATACACGTAATAACTCACCACCAGTATATCCTGCCGAACCAATTATTCCTACTCTGATCATTTTCTTGAATTTAGTATTTAGGTATGCGTTATCAAATGTTGTGCAATGCATTTTTCCCAACAGATTTTACCGCAGAAAAAAACACATCGCGTAAACATATGATCTTTATTTTTTATTCACTTTGTGCCAAATGATGGTTTGATTTCCAAAAATCTTAGAGAAACCCTTCACATCATCACCAGTGTAGCCTTTATTCATTTCACCATAGCTACCAAATTTATTGGACATCAGGTCATGTTCAGACTCCACTCCAATGACCACAAAGCGGTACGGATGAAGTTCAACAATCACTCGACCAGTCACTGTTTCTTGTGAAGATTGCAAGAATGCTTCAATATCACGCATAACGGGATCATGCATTTGACCTTCGTGCATATAATTTCCGTAGAAAGCAGCGATTTGGTCTTTCCATGACAGCTGCCATTTGGTCAAGGTATGTTTTTCCAGGGTATGGTGTGTCTTAATTAAAATGACAGAAGCTGCTGCTTCAAAACCTACACGTCCTTTGATACCAATGATGGTATCACCAACGTGGATATCACGGCCAATACCGTATGGTTGAGCGATTGCCTGCAGTTCTTGAATAACTTTAACGGAAGCCATTTTCTCACCATTTAATGCAACAGGCTCTCCTTTTTCAAAATCGATTGTAATTTGTTGCGGCTCTGAAGAAGTCACTGGAGTTGGCCATGCCGATTCAGGCAAATATTGGTTGGATGTCAATGTTTCTGCTCCACCAACAGAAGTACCCCAAAGACCTTTATTGA
>RCUK01000465.1_pt1 | contig 36508 bp, 33 predicted proteins | sample 2166381 | NCBI WGS metagenome assembly RCUK01 (sample SAMN09932809, study PRJNA488358) | compost metagenome | isolation source: compost soil in an enriched community | place: Germany: Experimental Botanical Garden | reverse complement strand
GGGCCTCGACCAGCTCCTTGCGCTTCTTGTCGTCCTCGGCGTGGGCCTCGGCGTCGCGGCGCATCTTCTCGACGTCATCCTTGGAGAGACCGCCGGTGTTGGTGATGGCGATCTTCTGCTCGTTGCCGGTGGCCTTGTCCTTGGCCGAGACGTTCACGATGCCGTTGGCGTCGATATCGAACGTGACCTCGATCTGGGGCACGCCGCGGGGCGCCGGCGGGATGCCGGTGAGCTGGAACTTGCCGAGGGTCTTGTTGTCGGCCGCCATCTCGCGCTCGCCCTGGAGGACGTGGATTTCGACCGAGGTCTGGCCGTCGGCGGCCGTGGAGAAGACCTGGGACTTGGAGGTCGGGATGGTGGTGTTGCGCTCGATCAGCTTGGTGGCCACGCCGCCCAGGGTCTCGATGCCCAGCGAGAGCGGGGTCACGTCGAGAAGCAGCACGTCCTTGACCTCACCGCCGAGGACGCCGGCCTGGATGGCGGCGCCGAGGGCGACGGCCTCATCGGGGTTGACCGACTTGTCCGGCTCCTTGCCGAGGAACTTGCGGATGGCGTCCTGCACCGCGGGGATGCGGGTCGAGCCGCCGACGAGGATGACCTTGTCGATGTCGGAGGGCTTGAGGTCCGAGTCGGCCATGGCCTGACGGGTGGGCCCCATGGTGGCCTCGACGAGATCGGCGGTCATCTCCTCGAACTTGGCGCGCGAGAGCGTCATGTCGAGGTGCTTGGGACCGGACTGGTCGGCGGTGACGAAGGGCAGGTTGATGTTGGTGGACATGACCGAGCTGAGCTCGATCTTGGCCTTCTCGGCAGCCTCCTTGAGGCGCTGGAGGGCCATGCGGTCCTTGGCGAGGTCGATGCCCTGTTCCTTCTGGAACTCGGTGATCAGCCAGGAGATGATGCGCTCGTCGAAGTTGTCGCCGCCGAGGTTGGCGTCGCCGGCCGAGGCCTTGACTTCGAAGACGCCGTCGCCCAGCTCGAGGATCGAGACGTCGAAGGTGCCGCCGCCGAGGTCGTAGACCAAGATGGTGTGGTCATGGGACTTGTCCTCACCGTAGGCGAGCGAGGAGGCGGTGGGCTCGTTGATGATGCGCAGGACTTCGAGGCCGGCGATGGTGCCGGCGTCCTTGGTGGCCTGGCGCTGCTGGTCGTTGAAGTACGCCGGAACCGTGATGACGGCCTGGGTGACCTTCTCGCCGAGGTAGGCCTCGGCGTCGGCCTTCAGCTTGCCGAGGACCATCGCGGAGATTTCCTGGGTCGAGTAATCCTTGCCGGAGACCTCAACCGCAACGCCGCCGCCCGAGGCCTTCTTGACCTGGTAGGGCATCTTCGACTTGGCTTCCTGGACCTTGGCTTCGTCGAACTGGTGGCCGATGAAGCGCTTGATCGAGTAGATGGTGTTCTCGGGGTTGGTGATGGCCTGACGCTTGGCGACCTGCCCGACCAGACGCTCGCCGGTCTTGGAGAACCCGACGACCGAAGGGGTCAGACGGGCCCCCTCAGCATTCGCGATGACGGTGGGCTTACCCCCCTCCATCACCGCGACGACCGAGTTGGTGGTGCCCAGGTCGATCCCGATGACCTTACCCATTGTGCTCCTCCTTGTTAGCGGCGGATTCACCCGCCGGATTTTCAGTAGTGGTTGAATTGGCTGCTGCGTTCTGGACGGGCGTCGCGCTGTCACCAGAGCCACTGGCGCTGGGCGCTCCCCCGGGGTTGCGGCTCACCTGGACCATGGCGTGGCGCAGGACCTTGCCATTGTAAAGGTATCCCTTCTGGACCTCGGCCATGACGGTCTCGTCCGGCAGGTCGGGGTTCTCCGTCTGGGCGATCGCCTCATGGAAGTTCGGATCGAACGGCTTGCCCTGGGCCTCCATGGGGGCGACTCCGGACTTGGTGAGGAAGTCCTGCATCTGGCGGTAGATCATCTCGATGCCCGATTGGACCTGCGAGACCTCGCTCGCCTTGGCCATGGCTCCGAGCGCGCGCTCGAAGTTGTCCACCACGGGCAGGAGATTCTCCAGAACCCGGGATCCGGCGAACTTGATCAGGTCCTCGCGCTCGCTGACGGCCCGGCGGCGGAAGTTCTCGAAGTCCGCGGCAAGGCGCTTGAACTGACTCTCGAGCTCCGCATAGGCCTGCTCACGAAGCGCCAGCTCCTGCTGATAGGCATCCGCTTCGGCGTGATCCTCCATGACGGTATCGAACACGGGCGTCTCCGTCGCGGTGGCGCGGATTTCGTTGAGATCGTCTTCTGCTGCCAAAACCATTCCTCCTAAAAACACGGTGCCGAAGCACCCCTGCGCTTCCGGCTAGTCAAGCCCGAAGAGCTCGTTGAGCGCGCGGCTCAGCCTTTCGGTCATCACCTCGACGGTCCGAACCGCAGTCGCGTACTCCATGCGGGTGGGTCCCAGGATCCCGATCTCCCCGACGATCTGATCGCCCAGACGGTAGGTTCCCGTCACGAGCGAACAGCCATGAAGATCCGGAAGCGGGTTCTCCGTGCCGATCGAGACGCGGACCGCGCCTTCCGGCACCTCGGCGATCGGCGCCGAGAACGTATCCAAAAGCTCGATCAGGACCTTCTCCTGCTCCAAGAGAGTCAGGAGCTGCCCCACCTTTCCCCCTTCCGAGAACTCCGGCTGCTGGGCCAGGTAGGACGTGTGGCTCATGTAGAGCCGCTCGCCGAGTTCATGGGTGGCGGAAACCCGCAGGTAGAGGTCCTCGAGCACCTGCTCGTAGCGGGCCATCTCCCGGGAAATCTTCGAGACCGCGTACTGGGTCAGGCGGTCCAGGGGCTGATTGCGCAGGTGATCGTTGAGGAAGTTCGTGATCACCGTGAGCTCGTCGGGAGAAAGGGCTCCGGGAAGGGGAATGATCTGGTTGGTCACCGCCCCCCGGTCGGTCATCATCACCAGCAAGGCCTCGGACTCGCTGACGGCGAGCACCTGAATGTATTTGATCCGGCTAGTGGCCTGCCTCGGAGCCCGGACGATCGCCGTACAGCCCGACAGGACCGCCGTCAGCTTGGCGGTCTGCTGCATGAGCTCCGGAAGATCCCGGCTCAGGAGGTGCCCTTCCTGGATCATGCGCTCCTGCTCGGGGGCCAGGGAGGCGCGCCGCTCCATGAGGTTGTCCACGAAGAAGCGATAGCCCGTATCCGAAGGTACCCGCCCCGCCGAGGTATGCGGCTGCCGCAGCAAGCCCTCTTCCTCGAGGTCGGCGAGCTCGTTGCGGATGGTGGCAGGACTCAAGCCCAGGTCGTACTTCTTGGACAGCGTGCGCGACCCCACGGGTTCCCCCGTGGAGATATAGTCCTGGATGACCGCGAGCAAGATCTGCTGCTGCCGGGGGGTGAGGCTGAAATAGACGCGACCGTCCACCGCTCTCTCCGTGATGACCTTCTAAACCGAGCTGAAAACCGTTTTAGCACTCACGCATTGAGAGTGCTAACATCCCTGCATTTAAGCATCCCCATCGGAAGTTGTCAATGAAATCGCGAGCCCCAAACCCCGAGATTACGGGGGTTTGGGGCCAGCGACAGGTCGCATGTGAGCCCGGTCGCAAGCGGCGCGTCGAAAGGGCGACTATAATGAAGAGCGTCACAGCGAGAGGAGTCCCGTGCCCGTGTCCATCCAGTTCACCGAAACCCAGATCCTCGTCGACGGCCGTCCCGACGTGCTCTTCGGAGGAGAGTTCCAGTACTTCCGGCTCAAGCGCGAACATTGGGAGGGCACCCTGCAAGCCCTCAAGGACGCCGGAGTCAATTGCCTGTCCTGCTACATTCCTTGGATCTGGCATGAGGCCGAGGAAGGCTCGTTCGACTTCGACGGCACGACCCGCCCCGAACGAGACCTGCGCGGCTTCCTCTACCTGGTGCGCCGGATGGGCATCCCGCTCATCGTCAAGCCCGGCCCCTACATCTACGCCGAGTACCCCGGCTTCGGCATCCCGCACTGGGTCCGCGAGAAGCACCCCGAGATCCTGATCCGCTCCGCGATCGCCCCGGACCAGCCCGGCGAGATCGCCCTGGGCCATCCCACGTTCCATGCGCTCACCCGCAAGTGGTTCGCGGCCCTGGCGCCCCTGATCCAGCCCATGGTGGAGGCCGGCGAGATCATCGCCCTGCAGCTCGACAACGAATGCGGCATGCCCCAGTACGGCGCGGGCCCCACGCTGATCGACACCAACCCGCAGACCGTGAAGCAGCTGCGGAGCTGGCTCAGCGAGCACCACGCGAGCATCGAAGCGCTCAATGCCGGCTGGAAGACGACCTACGCGTCCTTCGAGGAGATCCAGCCCCCCACCCTCTCCTCCCTGCCGCGTCCCGCCCTGGAGGATCTCGCCCGCTTCACCGAGGATCTGATCGTCGACTACCTCGCGACCCTCAAGCTCAACTGGCAGCAACTGGGCATCTCAACCCATTTCTTCCTCAATGACGTCTGGCTGCCCGCGTGGCCCAACCACTTCCTCAAGAAGAACACGGTCGCCCCGGTCGGCTTCGACATGTACCCCAAGTTCATCCGGGTGCGCACCCCCCTGGATCAGCCTTACGCCATCGACTACGTTCCCAAGCTCTACGCCTCCATGCTCTCGGGAGGCCCCCTGATGGGCCCCGAGATCGGCGGCGGCTGGCTGGACGAGGGCGTGACCGTCCCGGTGGTCTCCACCCTCCAGAAGATGATGGCCTCCTACCTGCGCGGCTCGCAGGCCAATATCATGTATCCGCTGCATGACGGCGAGGACCCCGACTCCTCGATTTACCGCTTCCGCAGCCCCTTCTCGCACGAGGGCAAGCGCTCCGAGCGCATGGAAGTCGTCGAGGCCCTCGGGCATTTCCGCCGGGACTGGGGCCCTTTGCTGGCCGCCTCGACCGAAGTATCGAGCCCCGTGGGCATCCTCCACTACCAGGACGCCACCCACGACCTCTTGGCCTACATTTCGGATCCGATCAAGACGGCCCGCGAGAACCTCGACGAGGCGATCGACCACTCGGTGGCCCTGTTCCCGGCGGCTTCGGGCCTCTACGGCGCCCTGGTCGAGGCGGGCTACTCTCCCCAAGTCTTGGAGCTCTCCAAGGCCAGCCTCGACGAGCTCAAGGCCTGCAAGGTCCTCTTCTTCAGCTCGCTGGGCACCGTGCCCCCGCAGCTTCGCGAGAAGCTGGAGCGCTTCGTCCAGGAGGGCGGCCACCTCGTGACCATGGGCACTCCCTTCGCCTCGCCCCTGCTCTTCCCGGGCCAGCCGAAGCGGACCTGGCATCCCCGGGCCCTGTCGGTCGTGGCGGGAACCTTCAAGGATCTCTTCATGTTCCAGGTGCGGGAGCGCGATCGGATCAAGCACCCGCTTTCGCGCTTCACGATCGAGAAGCTGCAGCCGGTGATGGGCATGATCAAGCACGCCACCCGGGCCGGAGTCTGGCTCAACGACTCGGTCCACGGCGGCAAGGTCTGGTGCTCGCGCATGATCACGTACGTCCACATGCCGCCCGAGGGAGAAGAGCTGCTCAACTACCACCAGGCGCCGGTCGGCTACTCGGTGCCGGTGGGCGAGGGGCGGAGCGCGTTCATCGGGACGCTGATCGGTCCTCTGGTCGACTCTCCCGGCTACTACCTGGACGATCCTGCCCGCAAGCAGTCCATCGAGAGCTTCGTCTCGAGCATGCTGCATGGCTGGGGAGTGCGTCCGATCACCCGGCCGGTTCCGGGCCTCGAGATGGTCTTCCGGGAGACTCCCACGGGCTGGATCCTGGGTCTGATCAACCGGGGCGAGTCGCAGAAGCTTTCGGCGCTCCTGCCGGAGAGCTGGCCGATCGACCGGATCACCCAGCAGTTCTCCTATATGGGCTCGCGCCTCAAGCTTCAGGACGGCGTGATCACCGGCATGCTGGCGGGCGGCGACGTCGCCCTCCTGCACCTGGCCCAGCAGTCCTGATCTACCTTTAGTCGCCCCCCGTCGCTCACGCGAAGCGTATCTGCGCCCGCAGGCGCAATGGGGGACCACTAAAGGTAGATGGATTTGAAACTTTTTGGCGACGGGCTCCGTATCCTCAGTAGACGGTTGAAACGGGGTGCCTCCAATGGGACGGGCCCCGGCCGCGAAGGAGAGAACGGATGAAGAAGCAAAAGGTTTTGGGTTTGCTGATGGCGGGCGCGATGAGCCTTTCGGCCTTGTCCGCGGCCCCGGCGCTCGCTCAGGCAGACGGCCACCGCGGGCATGTCGCCCATGCCAAGGGCATGCAGGACGGCATGCACGGCCCCATGGACAAGATGTTCGATAAGCTGAACCTCACGGCCGAGCAGCGCGAGAAGATCAAGACCCTGCGTCAGCAAGGCCAGGAGCGGAACAAGGCCCAGCGCGAACAGCTGATGACCAAGCGCAAGGAGCTGCATCAGCTCGTCCGCTCGGCAAGCTCGACTCGTGAGCAGGCGATCGCCAAGCAGCGCGAGGTGAACGCCCTTCAAGATCAGCTCGCGGAAGCGCGCCTGAACGCCTGGTTCGAGATGCGCGCCGTGCTCACCCCCGAGCAGCTCAAGCAACTCGAGCAGTTCAAGCCCCAACGGGGCGAGAAGCGCAAGCGCTAGCGCCTGCGCCGAGCGCATCGGGCCGCGAGGGTTCGCCTCTCGCCGGCCCGATGCGACGAACGAGGGAGGATAGCCGTTGATCAACGCGCTGGACTGGAGCGGACGCCGCTCGAACCCGAATCCCCACGCGTCGGAGGGGAAGGCCGCCGAGGCAGGGTGGATTCGCGCGGCCCAGCGCGGCGATCGCAAGGCCATGGATCACCTGGTGCGGGCGCATCAGGACCGGGTCTACGGCTTCCTCTACCGGATGACCAACGACCGGGATCTGGCCCTGGATCTGGCGCAGGAGACCTTCCTCAAGGCCTTCAAGGGGCTTAACGGCTTCAAGCCGGATGCGGCCATGGGGCCATGGCTGCTGGCGATCGCCCGCAACTCCTTCCTGGATCAGGTCCGCCGCCGGGCCGCGGATCCGAGCCAGGGCGGCGCCGACCTCCTCGAGGACGACGGCGCGGGGGCCGAAGATCCCGCCCTTTTGAGGCTGTCCTCGGACACCGGCATCATGGAAGCCCTGCAGCACGTGCCGTCGCCCCTGCGCGAGGCCCTCGTGCTGAGGCATGTCGAGGATCTCAGCTACGAGCAGATCGCCGAGGCCCTCGAAGCCCCCCTGGGCACGGTCAAGACGTGGCTACATCGCGGGCGTGCGAGCCTGCGCATGCTCGTGGAGAAAGGAGGCGGGGAATGAGCTGTCAGGCCGCCCGCCAGTGGATTCAGACTTCCCTCGACGGCCCCATGCCCGAAGCGGACCAGGACGCGCTTCAGCGCCACCTGGCAAGCTGCGAGGGCTGCGCGGCGGATTACGCGAGCCTCTCGGCGGCCGTCTCGGCGCTGGAAGCCCTGCCGCACGTCACGGCCCCTCCCGACCTGTTGAGCCGGCTCAGCCCCGAGCTCGACGCGCTCGCCGGCCCGCGGGCGGCCATGCGGAAGCGGATCGGGATTTGGGCTCCCGGCGGGGCGATCGCCGCCGGACTGCTGATCGCCCTCAGCCTGACCCGGCTTCAGCCGGCCGTCTCGCCCCCGCCGGATCAGCTCGCCATGGAGCCGCCCTCGGCCGCCGAAATCCTGGAATGGGTCGACGCGTCCGCCGATCCCGCCGAGATTCTACCGTTTTGAGCCGCAGGCGCTCCTTTTGAGCCGCGGGCGCTTGATCGGCACCCCGACCTCCCCCTGAGATCCCCCCGGTCTGCGGATCGGGGGGATTTTGCCGGGGCTCGAATGTAAAATCCAGATTAAAAAAATTTCCTGGAAATTAAAGGCAAGTTTAAGGCAATAAACCTCGATTAAATCTAAGCCGGGACGCTTGAACCGCACCCGAGCGCCCCTTATGCTAGGGTCAAAGGTTAAGAAAAGGTTGTTCCTTCGGTAAGGGTTTAACGCAGCGCTGAGGCTGCAGTAGAGGAGAGTCGTCGCGTGAAGAACATCGCTCGGGTTTTGACCGTGGTCCTGGCTGGTTCCGTCCTCGCGGGTTGCGGCGTTTCCGCCGGTAACACCACGTTGGGTCGCGACGCGTCGCCCTTCAGCGGCATGGCCAGCGCCACCGGCACCAAGCGTGCGTTCCTGGTGGGCATCAACAAGTACATGCAGCCCGGCAGCGACCTCCGCGGTTGCGTCAACGACATCGTGGACGTCAAGGCGCAGATGCTCAACTCCGAAGGCTTCAATGCCTCGGATATCGTGATGCTCACCGACAAGCAGGCCACCCGCCAGGCGATGCTCCAGGGTCTCTCGACCCTCGTCGCTTCCGGCCAGCCCGGCGACTTCCTCTACTTCCACTACTCGGGTCACGGCGCCCAGATCCGCGACACCAACGGCGACGAGCCGGACGGCATGGACGAGATCCTCTGCCCCACCGACCTCTCCTACGGCAACGGCGGCTTCCGTAACGCCATCGTCGACGACGAGATCCAGAGCATCCTCGGCGGCCTCAAGCCTGGCGTCGGCTTCCTCTTCGTCTCGGATTCCTGCAACTCGGGCACCATCGACCGCAACCCCAACGTCCGGACCCGCGGCATCGACCTCGACCCCAACTGGGTCAACCAGACCCCGATGCAGGTCAACACCGCCAAGATGAAGACCTACCAGGCCCGCATGAATGCCGGCAAGTACCACGTCCTCACCGGCTGCCAGGACGATCAGACCTCGGCCGACGCCTACATCGGCGGTCGCTACAACGGCGCGATGACCTACTACATGCTCGACACCTACAAGAAGGGCGGCAACTCGCAGTCCTACGGCGACTGGCACAAGAACATGACCTCGTCCATCGCCCGCAACGGCTACGATCAGCGCCCCAACCTCACCGGCCCCACCGGCGCCAAGATCTTCAGCATCCTCTAAGCCGAACCCTTTCGAAACCCCCGCGACCTCGGTCGCGGGGGTTTCGGCTTACTCACCCAGCGACCCAAAAAGCGGGCCATGGAGTATACTGGCCCTGCCCGGATTCCTCAGCGAAAGGCAGCCCGCCGATGATCAACCGCCGTCGACACTCCTCCACGTGGGTCCCGTCCCTCCTCGCGGCGCTGATGCTGACCGGCTGCGGCTCGGAAAAGTCTGCCTCGCAGGACGAGGCGGCGACGACCTACGTGTACACCTGCTCGGATACCCGCTTCACCGCCCGCTTCGAGCCCGAAGCGGCCGTCCTCACCTTCCCCGACCGCGAGCTGCGCCTCCCGCAAGTCGTCTCGGGCTCCGGAGCGCGCTACAGCGACGGCGAGACGACCTTCTGGATCAAGGGAGAATCGGCCACCCTGGAGATCGGCGGGAAGCTCATCTCCGATTGCCACGGCGAGGCCTCCAAGCGCCCGCAGTAAGCGGCCCCGCGTTCTCACCCGCAAGTCGGAGCATCAAACGGACGACAATCCCCATTATCGTCTCGACGACATGTCGTCGGGCTCCGTCCCACAGGTGCGCGCATGACGATCAAGCCCAGCGCCGGAAGGCCTTATCTCCCAAGCCGCTCCTCGACCTCCTCACAGGGAGCGAGGCAGCCGCTGCGTGCCGTCCCAGCGGAAGTTCGCCAGGAAACCAAGCCCTCCTCACCCCCGCTGGAAGATGGCTTCGCCCAGCACTTGAAGGACGCCATCGCGCTCAATCGCAGCCGCCGGGACGTCTACGACCGGCTCTCGGGGGGTGGCACCCGCTCGCTCTCCAATCAGCTGATCATGCTGGAGAATCTCACCTTGCCGGCCGCCTATGCCCTGGACCTCTGGGCCAAGCGCTTCCAGAAGCAGGGGATCCCGGTGATGCAGGAGGATTTCGTCTCGATGCAGGACGTCCGCTCGCCGTTCGCGCCGCCGCGCTGGCGCGGGGTGGCGAGCGATCAGGACGCCGCCGAGGTGGAAGGCTGGCTCAAGGCTTATCGCGAGACGATCCGCCAGGCCGTGGGCAAGAACGACTTCGCCGCCATCGCGGAGGCGTCCCACGGGCTCCTCGAACGGCTGGAAGCCACGGAACAGGCGAAGCAGACGCACTGGGCCATGACCAAGCATCTGATCGAGTCCCTGGGACTCGCCGCCATGAACGCGATCGACCACGCCGCACGCAGCGACGGCGAGACGCTGACGCTCTCGCGTACCTTCCTGCGCTTCCAGAGTCTGGGCCTCATGGGCTCGGTGAGCGTCGATCGCAAGGCGCAGACCTTCCACCAGAAAGGCATCGGGATCTTGGTCAACGACGTGCCCCTGATTCCGTTCGCCGAGCGCTGGGAAGCCCGACGCTAACGCGTGCTTCGTTACGACAGGAAAGCTTTGATCCGAGCGGGAAGCTGCGATCAATAGCGCATTCCGGCTCCCAGCGTGATCCCGCTGAACGTCTGTCGGAACGTCGCGTCGGAACTCCCTTGCTGCTCGGTCGTGTAGCCAAGCGAGACGTAGCCGTTCATGACGTCGGTGACGAGACTCGCCCCCCAGCCCCGCCCTGACAGCGGGAAGATGGACGGAAAGCCCGGATACAACGAGCCCTGGGTACCGGGCAAGAGCTTCCCATGCAGATCCAGGCCGAGGCCGGGCAGGAGGGTGACCTTGAGCCTGCCGGTCAGGGCCGGCCCGTAGTAGGTCTGCATCGGCGAGAAGGGGAAGGTCGTCCCGGTGCTTTCGCTCTCGACGGTGACGGAGCGCCCCATGTAGCCGGCCCGCAGCGAGGGCTCCAGGATGCCGAAGGGGTAGCGCAAAGCGACAAAAGAGCCGAGCATCACGTCCGAACGATGCTGACGGACGCTCTCGACGGTCAGGTCGTAGAAGAGGACCCGCGCGTCCAGCCCCGCCCCCACGTAGGGCATGAACCAGTGCTCCAAGTCGAAGCCGTTGATCCCCGCGGGGTAGGCAAAAGACGCGTCGGGGCCGCCGTACTCCTCGAGCGTCTCGACTTGCTGCCAGCGCAGCTGGAAGGTGGATCCGAGGCCTGCCGAAGGCTGACGATCCGGGGGCAGCACGGAGTCCGAGCCTTCGGACTCGGGGACCTCGCCAGTCGGCGTGCCGCTACCGGTCGGCGTGCCCGAGGGCGGCGATGACGGCGAGGGCATGGGCTGCGGCGACCAGGGACTGAAGGGGTCGGCCGGCGCGACTGGCGTCGGCTTGGGCGCCGGCGGCCTGACATCATCCGGGATGAGGACGACGGACGCGCCTCCGGGCGTGGGAGCTTCCGAGGGGCGCGGCAGGGGCCTTGCCGGCGGAGCGGAACCGGGCAAGCCGGAAACCGGAGAACCGGACGTGGGAGGGCCGGAAACCGGCGGGCCGGAGGCCGGCAGACCGGAGGCCGGTTCGGCCGGGACCGGCGTCGGCTTCGAAACCCAGCCGGGGACCGGCGGGGGGGTCCAAAGGGGGCGCGGCGTCGCGACAGGCTTGGGCGCGGGCGGGGCCGGCGGGACCGGCGGGGTGGACGGCACGCGGGTCACGATCTCGGGCAGGGGAGCGTCCGGCGGAGCGAGGATCGGGGAGGGCCGGATCGCGGCATCTTCCGGCGACGGGAAGCCCGGCAGGCTCTCGAGATCACGCTCACCCTGCGGCGGGGCGGGGTTCGCGAGGGTGATCATGAGCTTGCCGTTCGATTGGGTGATCTTGACCATGGGCTCGAAGCCCGGCATCAGGTCGACCACCACCCGGACCACCGCGGGAACGTAGGAGTTCTGGCCCATCCGGATGGAGCGGATGCGCGAGGTCTTCGGCTGGACGATCGGAATGGGCTGCCCCACGGGGAGGCGGGCTTCCGTGAGGTCGATGACCAGGCGATCGGGATTCTTGACGCGCTGCGTGCGCACGGAGACCGTGCCGGCGACCCCGATCGCGATCACCTGCTGCTTCGACTCGAAGGCCATGCCGGTGACGTTGGCCGGGGCCGCAAGCGCCGGCAAGGCGAAGGTGGCGACGAGAAGCGACGCCCCGATGACGAGGCGGGCGGCATGAGCAGCAAAACCGACGGGCATCCGGGCCTTCACCAGGGCAAACGTCCTTTCCGAGTCGCAGGCCGTGGGGGCTAGGCCTCCGAGAGCGTGCGGTTCTCCCGACGAGCGCGGTCGAAGACCAAGCCCGCTGCCCCGATCATACCCGCCTTCTCCCCCAATACTGCCATCCGGACGCGCTCGGGATCCCATCCGCGCTCGCCATAACGGCGCGAGACCGCCTCCTTGACCATCGGGAGGAAGAGATCGCCTTGCTCGCCGACGCCACCGCCAAGGAGGATCCGCTCGGGATCCACGAAGTTGATGATCGTCACGATGGCGGTGGCCAGGTGCTCGGCCATCTCGCGGATGAGTCCGAGGGCCAATGCATCGCCCTCGCGGGCCATCTGGAAGAGCTGGTAGGAGCTGGGAGCGGGATCCCAGTGGCCGGCGCGCGCGGCGGCCTTGCCCAGGGCGGTCCCGGAGACGTAGGACTCCAGGCAGCCGTTCTGGCCGCAGTTGCACGGCAGGCCGTCCGGCACCAGGATCGTGTGACCGATTTCCGCGCCACCGGCCCGCGAGCCGTGAACCAGGTGGCCGTCGACGATGATGCCTCCGCCGAGGCCGGTCCCGATCGTCATCATGACGAGGTTATCGACGCCCTGGCCGCCTCCGCACCAGGCCTCGCCGAAGGTGGCGGCGTTGCCGTCGTTGTCGGCAGCCACGACGAGATCGGGGAAATGGGCGGCGAAGGCGGCGCGCAGGTGGTCGGCGATCGCCATCCCCGACCAGCCGGGCAGGTTGGGCGTGCAGTAGAGGACCTTGCCGGAGACGGGGTCGATATGGCCGGCCGAGCTCACGCCGATGCCGACGAGGCTTTCGCGCTCATGGGGGTCGAGGGCGGCGATCGCCTCCTGGGAGGCCGTGGACAGGGCCTGCATGATGGCCTCCCCACCGCCCTGCGCGGGCGTCGGGAAGCGCCAGGTCCGAAGGACCGCGCCCGTTTCATCGACCAGGCCGGCGAAAACCTTGGTTCCGCCGAGGTCGAGTCCCAGGGCGAGGCGAGGCGAGCGATCGGGGCTAGGCATGGCGGCGAATCTCCTGCACGAAACGGGCGGCGATAAGCTGGGGACGGGTGATGGCGGAGCCCACGACGACGGCCCAGGAGCCCAGGTCGAGGGCCTTGCGGGCCTCGTCGGGCTGCCAGATCCGGCCCTCCATGAGGACCGGCACCTGGACGTCCCGGATGAGGGCCTGAAGCAGCTCCCAGTCGGGCCCGTCGAGCCGGGGGCTCTGCGGGGTGTAGCCCGAAAGCGTGGGCGCGACCGCGTCCGCCCCCGCTTGGGCGGCCCGCAGCCCCTCGTCGAGGGTGGAGACGTCGGCCAGGACCGGGCGGTTCAGCTCCCGGTGGATCCGGGTGATGGTCTCCTCCAGGGTGAGGCCGTCGGGACGGATCGCGGTGGTGGCGTCGATCGCCACGACGTCGGCACCCGCATGCACGACCATGCAGGCGCTCTCGAAGGTCGGGGTGATGTAGACGGGGACACCTTCCTTGCGGATCTTGTAGAGGCCCAAAATGGGCAGGTCGACGGCATCCCGGATGGCCCGGATGTCGCGGGGGCCCTCGGCCCGGATGCCGACGGCTCCGGCCTGGAGGGCGGCCCGGGCCATGCCCGCCATGCAGCCGTGGAGCGGCTCGTCGTCTCCCGCCTGGCAGGAGACGACGAGCCCTCCGCGAATCCGATCGAGGATCGCGTCAGCGGGCATTGGCATGCCGTGGGTCATTCAAGCGATCCCACGGCGGCTTCGACGGCGGCCAAGAGCGAGCCGTCGCGGATCATGGCGACCATGCGGTCGATGTCCTCGCGGGCGTAGCGATCCGCGCTGAGGTGCTCGATCCGGCGGCGAATCGCCTGATGAGCCGCATGCGCGCCCGTCCCGGGCTTCAGCGGAGCCCGGAAGTCCAGGCCCTGGGCCGCACAGAGGAACTCGACGGCCAGGACGTGCTCGACGTTATGCAGGACCGAGCGGGCCTTGCGCGCCGAAGTCGTGCCCATGGAGACGTGATCCTCCTGGCCGGCCGAGGTCGGGATGGAGTCCACACAGGAGGGATGCGACAGGACCTTGTTTTCGGAGACCAGGGAGGCCGCCGTGTACTGGATGATCATGTAGCCCGAGTTGAGCCCGCCCTCCTCGGCCAGGAACATGGGAAGGCCGTTGGAATAGGCGGCGTTCACCAGGCGCTCCGTGCGGCGCTCGGAGATGTTGGCGAATTCGGCGAGGGCGATCGCCGTGAAGTCCATGGCCAACGCCAAAGGCTGACCGTGGAAATGGCCGCCCGTGAGGACCTCGTCCTGATCGGGGAAGATCAGCGGGTTGTCGGTGGCCGAGTTCAGCTCGATCTCGAAGACTCGGATGGCGTGGTCGAGGGCATCGCGGCTCGCGCCGTGCACCTGCGGGGCGCAGCGCAGCGAGTAGGCGTCCTGGACCCGGTCGCAGCCGGCATGCGAGGCGATCAGCCCCGAGCCTTCCGTGAGGCGGGTGAGGTTCCGGGCCGAGGCCAACTGGCCGGGGTGCGGCCGGACCTGATGGAAGAAGTCCAGGTAGGCCCGGTTGGAGCCCAGGGTGGCCTCCAGGGTCATCGAGCAGGCGATATCCGCGAGCTTGGCGAGGTTCTGGGCCTGTTCGAGCACCAGCGAGCCGATGCCGGCCATGGCCTGGGTGCCGTTGATCAGCGCGAGGCCTTCCTTGGCGGAGAGCTGGATGGACGAAAGGCCCGCCCGGGCGAGCGCTTCGGCTCCCGGAAGGATCTCGTCCTCGTACTCGGCGAAGCCTTCGCCGATCAGGACCAGCGCCAGGTGCGACAAGGGAGCGAGGTCACCGGAAGCGCCCACCGACCCCTGAGCGGGGATCTGGGGGTGAACCCGGCGGTTGATCATCGCTATCAGGAGGTCGACGACCTCGGGGCGAACCCCGGAGAAGCCCTTGGCGAGGGCGTTGGCCCGCAAGAGGAGCATGGCCCGGACGACGTCGGTCGGCAGGGCGGGCCCCACTCCGGCGGCGTGGCTTCTCAGGAGGTTGTGCTGGAGGGCTTCGACGGCATCCTGGGGGATCCGGCGGTTCTTGAAGTAGCCGAAGCCGGTGGTGATGCCGTAGACCACCCGATCCTCATCGAGGAGCTTCGAGACGTAGGCACGCGAACGGGCCATGGCCTCACGGCTGGTGGGCGTCAGGGAGACCGGCTGGTAATCGACGGCCACGCGGCGGACGTCGCCGAGGGAGAGCCCCGCGCCGTCGAGGGCGAGCGGGGCTTGGGTATCGACGATCGTCACGCGAGGAGTCCCTCCAGGGCCGGGATCTTCTCGACCAAGAGGCCATGCAGGGTCGTGCGCAGCTCGCGGCGGCGCTCCAGCAGCTTCTCGCACTCGGCGCGCTTCTCGGCGACCCAGTCCTGGTCCTTGATCGAACCCAGGTTGATGGCGACGTTGAGGATGGCGCCTTCGAGGCCGGCGACGGCGAGGATGCCCGCGACTCCGGCATCGGAAGCGCAGTTGGAGTTGCCCTGCGAGAGGGCGACCAGGGCCAGCTCGGCGGCGGCGAGGCACTCATTGGCGACTTCCAGGGGAACCTCGGCGGCGCCCTTGGTGGCGTTCTGGATGGCCTGGGAGCGGACGGCCTTCTCCTCGTCGGTGGCCTTGGGCAGCTTGAAGGCCGCCATGACCGCATCGAAGGCCTGGGAGTCGCGGTCGACCGCCTCGGAGAGGGTCTGGGCGATCGCGTGCCCCTGCTCGATCAGGATCTCCATCCCGTCGAACTCGTCGGCCGTCGGCATCTGCTTGCCCTGGGTGAGGGTGCCGACCATCGCGACCAGGGCTCCGGCCATGGCTCCGGCGTAGGCCGAAACCGAACCGCCACCGGGGGTGGCGGAGTCGGAGGCGAGGCGCTTCAGGAAGTCCTCCATGGGGAGGGCCATCAGGGGCTTAACGGGAGACGAGTTCAGCATCGGACGCTTTCTCCATCATCGTGTTCTCGAGCACCAAGGAGGGGCTCCAGTTTTCAATCTGCAGATAGTAGGCCGCGGCATCGAGCAAAGCGGCCTGCGGGAGCAGCCCGATGACCTCGGAGCCGATCACCGGAACGCCGTAGCGGGCGGCTTCGGCTTTCACCAGCTCCTGTACCCGGTAAATCGGCGTTTTCTCATAGTTCAAGAGGTTCATGGAGACCTGCGCCACGTTGCGATCGGCGAGGAAGACGCCCATGGCCTGGACGTTCGTGAGGCCGCCGGACGAGGCGCGAACAGCCTTGGAGATGGCGTTGGCGACGTTGAGGTCAGCGGTGCCGAGCTGAAGGTTGTAGGCGATCAGGAAGGGGCGCGCGCCGAAGGCCGAAGCGCCGAGCTTGGCATGCGGCTGGCCGGGGCCGAAGTCGGGAGCCCAGGCGGGATCCTGCATCTTGGTGGCGAGACCCTCGAACTCTCCCTTGCGGATGGCGGAGAGGAGCTTGCGCTCGGGGCGGCGGGAGGCTTCGGCGTAGAGGAAGACGGGAACGTCGAAGCGCTCGGCGACGGCAGCGCCGACGTCCTCGGCGAGCGCCACGCAGTCGGCCATGGTGGCGTTGCGCACGGGGATGAAGGGAACGACGTCCACGGCGCCCATGCGGGGGTGCTCGCCCGTGTGCTGCGTCAGGTCGACGTGCTTGGAGACCTCGGCGTAAAGGGCCAGGATGGCCTCCTTGAGGCCTTCGGGCGCGCCCACCAGGGTGAGGACGGTCCGGTTATGGTCGACGTCCGAGGAGCGGTCCAAGACGATCACTCCCGGCACGCGGGAAACGGCGGAGACGACGGCGTCGACCACCTCGGGGCGGCGGCCTTCGCTGAAGTTGGGAACGCATTCGATCAGCTGAGTTGCCATGTTGATCCTTCCAACGGTCCAGTCAGGGGCACGGGCGCGGCCAGCCGAGGCGAAAACGCTTCGATGCGGGCCTTTTAGAGCTCCCCCCATCTTACCTCTTGCAAGCGCCTTTTGACATGCCCAAGGGTGAGAGGCCGGCCCATGCGTTCTGACCTCTCGCCGAGAGCCCCCGTGCCGGGCTACAATGCAAATCGCATCCTCAGCCTTCCCGCCACGAGGTCCCATGCACGACGCGCCGGAACCCAAGCCTCCCATCCGTCTGGTCCTCGTCGAGGACGACAACCTCTTCCGGGAGCTCATGCGTTTCGCACTCGACGCCCTGCCGGGAATCACGGTGATCGCGGACTTCCGGGACGCCGAAACCGCCGAGCGGAAGATTCCGGCCCTCGCTCCGGACGTGGTCATGCTGGACATCGACCTGGGAGTCGACAGCAAGAACGGGGTGCAACTGGGCCTGGCGCTGCGCCGCGCCCTGCCCGAGGTCGGCGTCCTGCTCTTCTCCAACCACCGAGAGCCCGAGTTCCTGCTCTCCGTGCCTCCCGATCAAGCCGGGGGCTGGTCGTATCTCTTGAAGACGTCGGTGCAGGACGTGGAGACGCTGGATAGGGCGGTTCGCGGCTCGGCCAAGGGCATGGTGACCCTGGATCCGCGGCTCGCCCAGCACGTCCGCTCGCCGCTGGCGAACGGGTCGCCGCTGAGCCCCCGCCAGATCACGCTCCTGCAACTCATGGCGCAGGGCTACAGCAACAAGGCGATCGCCGAGCGCATGATCCTCTCGCCGAAGACCGTCGAGAACATGATCAGCACGCTCTACGGCGACCTGGGCATCGAATCGAGCAACTCCGAGACCCATGCCCGGGTCCAGGCCACCCTCCTCTACCTGCGAAACGCCGCAAGCTGAGGCCCCGCGGGCCTCACCGCATTCCTCAGGACGCGGGACCGCGCACCCAGATGGCGATCCGCGTCGGGCCCACGCGCTCCAGGCCCCATTCTCCGCCCAGCAGGGCCACCCGGGCGTCCAGAAGCGCCTGATCACCGCTTTCGCGCGCCAGGTCCAGGTCGATCCCCAAGCCCGACAAGGCGATCTCCAGGAGGAGCCGCGCTCCCTCGCCGCGCGCCAAGGAGACGTGAATCTCCCGCGCGGTCTGGGTTCGAGCCAGTTCGAGGGCATGCTCCACGATCCGGTAGAGCTGGAGGCTGGCCGAGGCTGACAGGTCGCCGATCGCGGCGGAGTCGGCCTCCACGTGGATCGGCGGGCCGTCGTGTCGGTTTCGGGCCAGGGCGCGCAAGGCCGGCACGAGGCCCATGTCGATGATCGAGGCATGCAGCAAGTGGCTGAGCTGGCGGATCTCGGTATCCCGCAGGCGGTCGAGCCCCTGAAGTAAGGGTTCGGCGTCGGCCAGGGAGCCGCCGCCAGCGCGCATGCGGGCCACGCGCTCCTGGATGGCCTGGAGTTCCGGCTCGACCTGCTGTTCCAAGATGCTCAGCGCCTCATGGCGGCGAAGGTCGCTGGCCCGAACGAAGGCCTCCCGGGTCTCGAAGAGGAAGCGGACCGCCCGTCGGCTCGACTCCTGTTTTCGGGCCGCCACCCTCAGGAACATGGTCTGGTTCTCGAGCGTGAAAGCCAGCAACAAGGCCATGTAGAGGCAGATGAGCACCTCGAAGGCGACGCGACCCGGAGCGAAGGTCATCCCGAGGATCTCCTGGAGCACGGCGGCGCGGCCCAGCCCGAGCCCGAGCCCGACCGCGGCCCAGACGCCGTAGAAGACCACCCACCTCGACCCCCGCGGCTCCTCGAAGCTCCAGCCGGCGGCCTCGATGCGCTTCAGAAGATCGATCGCCCCGACCGTGCCCCCGAAGGAGGCCAGACCCACCACGGCGGCGGCGACGATCCCCGAGGTTCGCGTCGGCATGCCGGCCTTCATGGCCCAGGCGACGACCGCCAGGGACATGATGCCGATGATCGAGAGCGCGCTCCAGGCGAAGTACCGCCGGGACGGTAAGTAGATGCCACGAAGCCTCATGCGGCAACCACGGGATCGCGAAGCGGCAGGCGCACGGTCAAGCGGGTTCCGGCCCCGGGGCGGGAGTCCACCTCCAGGCGCCCGCCCGCAAGCGTCAGTTCCGCATGCAGCGCCGAGAGGCCGAGACCGCGCGAGGCCTGCTCGACCTCGAAGCCCACGCCGTCATCTTCCACCGTGAGGACGAGTTCCGGGGAATCCGCCTCGGAGGCCACGGCGAGGCGCAAGCGGAGGCGCGTGGCCTGCGCATGCCGGAAGGCATTCAGCATGGCCTCTTCCATGAGGAGGCGCGCATGGCGGCGCAGGTCCCCGGAGAGGTGGCCCTCCCATGCCGAGACGGCCTCTTCCGTTTCGAAAACCACGGGAATGACGGCCTGAAACCTCGCCACCAGCTCGCCGGCGAGTTCCGAGAGGGGGCGATCGCCCTCCGAGCCCCTCAGCAATTCGCGCGCATGGGGCAGCCCCATGCCGCGGAGATGATCGAGCTGCTCCTCGACGCGCTCCAGGTGGGGCCCGGCAGCCGCAGGATCCGGAGCCCCCTGAGCCCGCTTGAGAAGTGCCCAAGCCATCAGCAGCCGGGATTGAACCTCTCCATGCAGGTGCTGGGCGGCTTCTCGGCGCAAGCGGTCATCGATCGCGACGAGCTCGAAGCGCGAGCGCTCCAGGTCGCGTTCGAGACGCCTGCTCACGGCCAGCCATTCGATCCGGGAGCGGCGGCGGGCGGCGAAGACCTCGAGCGCCATCGTCGTCGTGAAGAGCGAGAGGAAGAGCAGCACCGCGAATTGCCAGAGCATCCGGGAATCGAGCGTGAAGCCCAGCGCCCAGGGGGCCAGTGCGGAGCGGAGCCCGGAGCCCAGGAAGGCGGGCAAGCCATAGACCCCGTAGTAGAGGGCCCAAGCGCCGAAGCCTGGAAGCGTCCAGTCGAGCCCCCTAGCGCGCAGCCGCTCTAGAAGGTAGGGAATTGCGACCAGCGGGAGGCTGACGAGGAAGGTCAGGCATCCCCAGCGGACGGCGACGGAGGCCGGGATCTCCCATGCCTGGCCCAAGGTTCCCGTGGCGAGGTTGTAAGCGGCGGCGAGCCCGTAGTGCAGGGCCACGACGAGCATGGCCCATGGGGAGAGCGCGGCGGGAGCGCGGCGGAAGATGGCGGGGGCGGCGACTGGCATGACGCACGAATTATACCTCGAAACAAGGGGGGTTTCCCCCGTTTTTCCAAGGGGCATCCCCCTGGAGAGAGGGGCCGCCGTTTTTTTAGACTGGAAATCGACTCTCGGCGTCCATTCTCGGCGGCGCTGGAGGCTGCATCCCTTATCCGCCAACTCCCAGGAGGACGCATGGCTTCCAAGTTCCTGACCCCGGCGCTAGCCGGTACGCTGCTCCTCGCGGGCTGCAACCTCCCGCTCGGCTCCTTGAGGGCACCGGACACAGGCGGCGTCGCCAACGGCTCGGCCGTCTTGCAGCTCCAGCCCGAGGTCCAGTCGGGCGGCTTCCGCGCCCAGGCCACGGTCAGCCCGTACACCTCCACCAACGTGAGTTTCTTTGAATTCAGCCTCTTCAAGCTGGATGCCCAGGGAAACGAGGCGTCGGTGAAGAACGCGCAAGGCAACCCGATGGTCGTGACGGCGCCCCGGGCCGTGCTCGGCGGCAGCGTCACCTTCGAGAAGCTGAACGCCAACAGCACCTACCGCATCAAGGCCAAGGCCTATGCCGATCCCCTGGGCACCCAACTCATCAGCACGGCGGATACCCAGTCGCAAACCGACATCCGGATCGACCAGGAAGACCGGCCCACCCTCGCCAAGATCAAGGTCCAACTGATCGACAAGCCCTTCGACGGCCAGGGCAGCACCACGGTGGACGTCTCCTCGGGCTCGTTCGTGCCCGCCGGCTCCGAGTCCATCACCGTGGTCGACCCGGGGCCCGTCTAGGCCCTCCGATCGCTCGCCCCTGACTTCTGGAGGATCTCCATGACGCGCTTGACCCGTACCTTCCCCCTCGCCCTCACGCTGGCCCTCGGGCTGGGCGTGATCAGCTGCGCCGTGCCTCCCGCTCCCGTGCTGGAGCGGCAGGCGCACCTGGGCTCCGCAAGCCTCGTGCTCGTGCCGCGCGTCGTGGAGCATCCCGCGATCCAGGCGGTGGTGGCCCCACCCTCAGCCGCGAGCATCACCCGCCTCGACCTGATCCCCATGGTCGAAACCTCCCCGGGCGTTTTCCAGCCCTTCAAGGCCGACGGCATGCCCACCGCCCTCGGGGACCCGCAGGCCCTCGTGGTGAGCCAGAGCGGATCCGGCCTGAAACTCGACCGGGGCATCACGCTCACGGGGCTGGCGCGCAACACCAAGTACCGGGTCCTGGCCCGGGCTTACGATGTCCAAAGCAAGCTCCTGTCGATAGATGCCGGCTCCACCGTGAACGTGACCGTCGGCATCGACGACGCCCCGACGAGCACGGCCATCCCGGTCCAGCTCACGGACGCACCCTTCGCAGCCAAGACCACGGTCATGCTCATGAACGGAGCCTCGCCCAACTACGCGAGCGTCGTGACCACGCTCGTCACGGTCTCGGGCGGCATCGAAACCCTCGTGCCCGGCAGCATGCAGACCCTCTCCAAGGCCCAGATGCCCATGCTCCTCGCGCTCGACGGCCTCCTGGCCAACACCACCTACCGCCTCAACGCCTCGCTGCGCGACGCGAGCAACCTCCAGGTCGCCACGGCCTCGGCGGAGATCGCCGTGACCAACGACGACGCCCCCGCCGGCAAGATGCTCATCCTCGACTGGGCCGCGCCCGAGCCCTAGGGCAACCTCGCCGTCGCAGAGAGCTTCAACCACGCCATCCGCAAGGTCCAGTAAGGACATGGAGATGTTTCGCATGAAAACCTCGCTCCCAACCCTCCTCGCCGTCGCCTTACTGGCAGGCTGCTCCCCGGCCACCCTCTCCCTCGATCCCATGAGCGGCGGCGCGACCCTCGAGGTGAGCCCCCGGATCCAGGCCGGGGGCTACGCGGCCCAAGCCCTCGTCTCCCCGTACACCGGGGCGGACGTGAACCACCTCATGCTCACCCTCTACACGGTGGCGGGCAGCACCGAGACCCAGGTCGCCACCTCCGACGTCCCCCAGGCCGACCTGGGGAAGTCGATCGTCTTCGGCAAGCTCCGGCCCGACCTCAAATACCGGATCAAGGCCAAGGCCTACAAGGCAACGGGAACCGCCGCGGCCGACCTCATCAGCCTCGACGCCTCCTCCTCGGTGGACGTCGTCGTCGGCCGGGAGGATCGGCATGCGATCGCCCTCACCGTTCGGCTCATCGATCGCCTGTTCAGCGCGAGCAGCACCCTCCCCGGCGTCACCGTCACCAACGGCCAGTACGCCGCCAGCGGCTCGACCAGCGTCACCTCCTCGGCCATCCCGTCTCGCTCCGTGCTCACCCTCGCGGGTGACGGCAGCTTCGGCCATCAGGACGGCACCGGTACGGCGGCCAAGCTCTCCGGCCCCACCGCGATCGCCAAGGATGGGCAGGGCAACCTTTACGTCGCGGATACCAGCAACGACCGGATCCGCAAGATCACGCCCGCCGGAGTCGTCACCACCTTCGCGGGCAGCAGCCAGGGCTACGCCGACGGCAGCGACACGAGCGCGAAGTTCCACTGGCCCCAGGGCATCGCGGTCGACTCGGCGGGCAACGTGTTCGTCGCGGACACCTTCAACCACCGGATCCGCCGGATCGACGCCACCACCCGTGCGGTGACCACCTTCGCGGGCTCGGGCCTGCAATTCAACATGGATGGCACCGGAACCGCAGCCGCGTTCAGGTTCCCCCGGGGTCTCGCCTTCGACGCGGCGAACAACCTCTACGTCGCGGACTACGGCAACCACGCCGTCCGCAAGATCACTCCCGGGGGCGTCGTGAGCACGTTCGCGGGCAGTGCGGGCATGGTCTACGGCACCGACGACGGCACGGGCACGAGCGCGCGCTTCAACTCCGTCGCGGGGCTCGCCTTCGATGGGGCCGGCAACCTCTACGCCGCGGATTTCGGCAACTCCGCCATCCGCAAGATCGTCCTCTCCACCGCTGCGGTCACCACGCTCGCGGGCGACGGAAACCCCGGCTACCAGGACGGCGTCGGCACGGCCGCGAAGTTCCACTATCCCTACGGGGTCGCGCACGACGGGGCGGGCAACCTCTACGTCTCGGACACCAGCAACCACCGGATCCGCAAGGTCGTCATCGCCACCGGTGCGGTCAGCACGTTCGCGGGCGACGGCAATGCCGGCTACCAAGAGGGCGTCGGCACGGCCGCGAAGTTCAGTTCGCCGCGGGCGATCGCCATCAGCGCCGCGGGGATGCTCTACGTCGCGGACGAAAACAACAGCCGGATCCGCTGGATCTTCCCCTAATGAAAGCGAGCATGACGATCATGACCCTCCGCTCCCTCTCCCTCGCCGGGCTTCTCGCCGGCACCCTGCTCGTTGCTCCCGCCCATGCCCAGAGCGAGCCCGTCCAGGCTGAGCCGGTCCGGCTCGAGAACAGCCTCACCTCCGGCGGCCTCAACATCGCCCCGCGCTACCTCGATCACGTGGGCGACGTCGACCTCAACCTCCTCATGGGCTTCGTCCAGTTCCCCTCGACCGGAGGAGCCGTGATCGGAGGTCAGATCGGCCTGCAGGCCCGCGTCCTCGACCAGCTCCAGCTGCTCGCCAATACCGGCCCCCTCACCGAGATCGGCCTGCGCGGACCGCTCTTCCTCAGCCCCTCGTTCGACCTCGGCTGGGACGCTCGCTACCGCAACGAGATCTACTTCGCCAACGACCCCGGCTTCGGCCTCAACACCCCCCTGCTGCCCCTCTTCCCGGGGGCCTCGGCCCAGGGACCCGAGGTCAAGCTCAATGCCGCCGCCAAGTGGGGGGGATTCCAGCTCTTCGTCACGCCTCTGGCCGCCTGGATGAGCAACCGCACCGTCCTTGGGCTCGAAGGCGGGCTCGACTGGGCATGGCGGCGCTGGGGACTCGGCTACTCCATGGCGTACCGCGCCAACGTCTCCACGCCGTTCCCCGGTTCGGGAGTGCTTCCCTCCGAGATGCAGCACGGCCTCGGCCTGCGCTACTCGCTGGATGAGCGTACCTTCCTCCAGGCCAACGCCTACCTGATCCCGGGTGATTCCTACGGCACCGCCAACCAGATGATCCTCGCGGGCTTCGGCCGCCGCATCTTCGGCACCTTCAAGGCCCCGGCCCCCCTTCAGGCCTTCGTCGATCAGCTCCCCTTGCCCAAGCCCGTGCCCGTGGCCGTCGCCCCCAAGGCCGAGCCTACGCCCGAGCCCACGCCGGACCCCGTGGTCGAGCCCGTGGTGGTGATCGCCGAACCCAAGCCGGATCCCAAGCCCGCCCTGCGAGGACGGATCCTCCACTCCCTGTTGCCCAAGGCCGAGCCCGGTATCCCCGTCAAGCTCGAGCTCAAGCGCCGCACCGAAAAGGGCTTCGCCCTGGCCCCCGAGACCACCGTCGCCAACCCCGACGGCAGCTTTGCCTTCGAGAGCCTTCCCGACGGCGAGTACCAGCTCGTCTACCGCGACCATGCCGCGCTTCCCGACACTCCCGCCGTCCTCGTCTCCGAGGCCATCCGGGTGGCGAGCGGAATCGGTGCCGAGCTCACGCTCGACCTCGCCTGGGACGACCGGGACTTCACCGAGGCCCTCCTCGACGGCTCGGGAGAGGTCCGCTGGACGCCCTTGGCTGACGGCAGCATCTACCAGGTCCTCGTGAATCGTCAGGGCAAGAACATCCTCGCCTTCCCCGAGGCAGGCACCGAGGCCCGGAGCGCGCTGGTCACCCTCTCCAAGCGGGCCCGCGAGCAGCAGCCCACGACCTTCGTGAAGTTCTGGAAGAAGGGCGACGCCTTCAGCGGCAAGGGCTTCTACGGCCAGTCCCGCCCCCGTCCCGTCGCGTCCCAGGAGGAAAAGTAACCATGAAAACCCGTTCCCTAGTCTTCGCCCTGGGCCTCACCCTGCTGGCCGGCTGTGCGAGCCTGCCGCCCTTCTTCCAGCCCGTGCCTGCGGCCCTGGTCGCCAATGGCGACGCCACCCTCAGGCTCAGCGCCGAGATCGCCCCCGGCGGCTACGGCATGCTGGCCACCATCAGCCCCTACACCCCCGCGGACGTCCACCACGTGACGCTCACGGTCTTCAAGCTCGACGGCAGCACCGAGATTCCTCTCAAGGACGCCCAGGGAAGCCCGCTCTCCGTGAGGCTTTCGCAGGCCCAACTGAGCCATGAGGTGGCGTTCGCTAAGCTTTGGCGCATGAGCACCTATCGGATCAAGGCCCGGGCCTACGCCGACGCCGCCGAGACCCAGCTGATCAGCAAGGCGGGGGCCAGCGATCAGATCGACGTCGTCGTCTCAGGCGACGATCGGCCCCCCGTGGCCCGGATCAAGGTCTCCCTGATCGACAAGGCCTTCGACGGTCAGGCCACCGTCCCGGGCATCACCTTCACCCCCGGGTCCGTGAGCAACGGCGGCACCCCGGGCATCAAGCTGGAAGGCTTCGTCGTCTCGACCTTCGCGGGCAGCACGCAGGGCTACGCCGACGGCACCGGCACCGCGGCCAAGTTCTATCTGGCCAGCGGAATCGAGGCCGATGCCTCGGGCAACCTCTACGTCACGGACAACTACAACTACCGCATCCGCAAGATCACCCCCCAGGGCGTCGTCACCACCTTCGCGGGTCTCGGCACGAATGGCACGGCCGACGGCACCAGCGCAGCCGCCCAGTTCAGTCTGCCGAACGACCTCACGATCGACGCCGCCGGCACGATCTACGTCGCGGACTGGGCCAACCACCGCATCCGCAAGATCGACCCCGTCACCGGTCAGGTCACCACCGTCGCGGGCAGCACGCAGGGCTTCGCCGACGGCATCGGGAGCGCCGCGAAGTTCAATAACCCCTACGGCATCGCCGTCGATGCCGCCGGCACGATCTTCGTCGCGGACGGCTTCAACAGCCGCATCCGCAAGATCAACCCCGTCACCAAGCAGGTGAGCACCTTTGCGGGCAGCGGTACCGGTGGCAACGCCGACGGCACCGGAGCCGCCGCTCAATTCTCCACTCCCCTCAAGCTCACCTTCGACACGGCCGGCAACCTCTACGTCTCATCGGGAACCCGCATCCGCAAGATCACCCCGGCAGCCGTCGTGACGACCGTCGCGGGCAGCACACAGGGCTATGCGGACGGCATCGGGACCGCCGCCCAGTTCAACAACCCCTACGGACTCGCCTTCGACCCCTCGGGCAAGCTCTACGTCACGGAATCCAGCATCCACCGCATCCGCATGATCGACCTCGCCACTCAAGCGGTGACGACCATCGCCGGCAGCGGTACCGCGGGCAAGGCCGACGGTCTCGATATCGCCGCCCAGTTCAACGCCCCCAGCGGTCTCGCCATCGACGCCTCAGGCAGCCTCTATGTCGCAGACCGGAACAACCATCTCATCCGCAAGCTCACTCACTAGCCGGTCGTTGCGTCAGGACCGCCAAGCTTTCCTGAAAGCTTGGCCGCAGGCGCTTTCCCCGCATCCCCCCACGCTTCCAAGGAGGACGCATGATTTCCAAGATCTTCGCCCCGGCCCTTGCCTCCAGCCTCTTCCTCGGCGGCTGCATGTACGTGCCGCTCGGCTCCATCCCCCGGCTCGTCACGGGTGCCGTCGCCAACGGCGCCGCCGTCCTGCAGCTATCGACCGAGATCGCCTCGGGCGGCTTCCAGACCCAGGCGGTCATCAACCCCTACGTCAAGACTGACGTCCATCACCTCAAGCTCGAGCTCTTCAAGGTGAATCCCGAGACCCAGGCCGAGACCGCCGTCAACGACGCGCTGGGCAAAGCCATCGTCCTCGAGATCGCAGGCGCCCGGATCGACGAGCCCGTCCTCTTCACCAAGCTCAACGCCAACACCCTCTACCGGATCACGGCCAAGGCCTACCTCGACGCCGCCGAGACCCAGCTCATCAGCACGGCGGACACGAGATCGTCGACCGATATCTCGATCGTCCAGGACGACCGCCCCACCCTCGCCAAGCTCAAGGTTCAGCTGATCGACAAGGCCTTCGATGCCCAGGGCAGCGCCGGCATCGACGTCTCCTCAGGCTCGCTCATCCCTGCCGGGACCGAGACCATGACCCAGCAGCCTCTCCTTCCCTAGCTCGTTTCCCCAGCCTCTCCCCCCATCCGCCCAGGAGGACCCCATGATTTCCAAGCTCCTGATCCCCGCGCTGGCCGCCTCCCTCTTCCTCTCCGGCTGCAGCGTCACCTTCGGCCCCATGGCCCAGCCTCGCGCCGTCGCCAACGGCAGCGCCGTGCTGCAGCTATCGACCGAGGTCTTCGCCGGAGGCTACCGGACCCAGACCGCCGTCACCCCCTACACCGCCTCGGACATCGCGCTCCTGAAGCTCACCCTCCACAAGGTGGACGGACAGGGCGTCGAGACCGCCGTGAACGACGCGCAGGGCCAGCCCCTGGCCCTCAACGTGCCCCAAGCCCGCCTCAACGACCCCGTCCAGTTCACCAAGCTGAACGCCAACACCACCTACCGCATCAAGGCCGCGGCCTACCTCGACACCAGCGGCACGCAGCTCATCAGCACGGCGGACGCCCGGTCCCGGATCGACATCCCCATCGTCCAAGAGGATCGGCCGACCCTGGCCAGAATCAAGGTGCAGTTGATCGACAAGAGCTTCGACGGCCAAGGCAGCACCACGGTGGACGTCTCCTCGGGCTCGCTCATCCCCGCGGGTTCCGAATCGATGAGCATCACCCTCCCGGGGCCCGTCTAGGGGCCCCGTCGCCCTTGGGGACGAGGAGAACCACCGGATCCGCTTGTTCAGCCCCTGACGACGAGAAGATCGCCTTGAGACCCGCAAAGCCGTTAGAATGGGAAAGGACTCCCTTGAATGCGCGCGAGGATCTCACCGGTGAGCGACCCTGGACCGACGTCTCCCCTTCGACTCGGGCTCGTCGAGGACGATAATCTCTTCCGCGTGCTCTTGCGCGGGGCGCTCGACGCGCTGCCAGGCATCTCGGTGGTGGCGGACTTCCAGGAGGCCGAAAGCGCGGAGCGGCAGATTCCGGCGATCGCCCCCGACGTCGTCGTGCTGGACATCGACCTCGGCGTGAAAAGCAAGAACGGGGTCCAGCTGGGCTTGGCCCTCCGGCGCGCCCTTCCCGATCTCGGCATCCTGCTGCTCTCGCATCACCGGGAACCGGAGTACCTGCTCTCGCTGCCTTCCGGACAGACGCAGGGCTGGTCGTACCTCCTGAAGTCGTCGGTTCACGACCTCGGGACCCTGGAGCGTGCCATCCGGGGCGCGGCCGCAGGCGTGGTCACCCTGGACCCCGAATTGGCCCAGCAGGTGCGCTCGCCGATCATGAACGGCGTCACCCTCAGCGAGCGCCCGTTCATGCTGCTTCACCTCATGGCCCAGGGGTACAGCAACCGGGCGATCGCCTCCGCCATGCACCTCTCGCTGAAGACCGTCGAGAACATGGTCGGCAGGCTCTACAGTGATCTCGGCCTGAACTCCACCAGCAACGAGCGTCATGCCCGGGTGGAGGCGACCCTGATCTACCTCCGGCACGCCACCCTCTGATCACGTCCCGCCGCGCGAGCCCTCGATCGGCGCTTCGACCCAGAGGAGCAACTGATCGCGCTCCGACTCCTCCAGCCCCCAGGCACCGCCCATCAAGGCCACCCGCGCATCGAAAAGCACGCGGGCCCCGTGTTCGCGTGCCAGCGCCCGATCGAGACCATCCCCCCGGCCGGCGATCTCCAGGCGCAAGCGCGAGCCGTCCACGCGCGTCATGCCGATCCGGATCTCGCGGAGGGCCTCGTCGCGCGCCAGGTCGAGCGCATGCTCCACGATGCGATACAGGTGCCGCGCAACGGCGGGCGAGCCATCCGCCGGAGTCACTCCCTCGAAAACCAGGGTGATCGGGATCTCGCTGGCGCGGTTCCGCACCAAGGCGCGAAGCGCCGGCACCAGCCCCATGTCGAGGATCGAGGGATGCAGCAAGTGGCTGACCTCGCGGATCTCGACGTTCCTCAGGCGTTCGAGGCGAGCCTGCACGGACTCGAGGTCATCGGGTGACGGAAGGCGCGGCTGCGTCAGACGGGCATGGACGTCCGCCAGCTCGGGCTCGACCCGCCGATCGAGGAAGGCCAAGGCTTCGTTCCGCCGGAGATCCTGGGCCTCAACGAAGGCCTGGTGCGTATCGACGAGGAAACGCACGGCCTTCAGGCTCGCCTGCTGCTTGCGCGCGATCACCGTCCGAAACATCGTCTGATGCTCCAGAAGGACGATCGTCGCCAGCGTCATGTAGAGGCAGACGCTCGGCACGAAGATGGCCTGCGCAGAGGACAAGGGCTCGGGACTCCACGCCTGGAGCATCGCGAGACGGCCGACGCCGATCGCGAGGCCCAGCACGAACCAGGTGCCGTAATAGACCAACCAGCGCGAGCCATGAGGAGTCTCGAAGCGCCAGCCCGATGCATCGAGGCGATGCATGATGTCGATGGTCACCCCGATGAGCACGAGCAAGGCCGTCGTCAGCTGGAGCGACGTCATCAGCATCGCCACGGGAAGGCCTCGGCCGACCGTTAGCGCCCAGCCCACGTGGGTCAAGGTCACGAAGGAGAAGAACGCGAACGCGGTGCCCAGGACGAGACGCCGGGAAGGCAGGTAGATGCCGCGCCGGATCATGCGCTCCGCTCCGGGGCGACGTCCACAAGCGGCAAGCGAAGGGTCACGCGGGTCCCGTGACCGGAGCGGGAATGCACGTCGAGGCGTCCTCCGGCGTGCTCCAACTCGTCGCGCAGGGCGGAGAGACCGAGCCCCTTACCGGCAAGCTCGGGGGCGAAACCCGCACCGTCGTCACTCACCTCGAGAATCAGGACCGGCGAGCCCACGGAGGCCTCGACGTGCAGCCGGACGTAAATCCGAGACGGGTGCCCATGTCGGAAGGCGTTGAGCATGGCTTCTTCGAGCAGCAGGAGGGCGTGATGCCGCCCCTCCGGCGCAAGGCGCGCCTCGAGCTGGGCGATGGACGGGGCGAGGTCGAGGGTCACGGGAAGGACGGCACCGAAGCGCGCGACCAGGTCCTCGACGCGCTGGGAAAGCGGGCGGCCTGACTCCGAGGCTCCCAGCAGATCCCGAGCTTGGCGCAACGCTTGAGTCCGCAGGTGGGCGAGATGCTCGGAAGCCTGGCTCACCTGCGAGCGGGCGGCTTCCGACGAGGAGGCCCGCTGGGCTTGCTTGAGCAGGGTCCAGGCCATGAACAAATGGGACTGCACCTCTCCATGCAGGTGGTGAGACGCGTCGCGGCGAATCTGGTCATCGAGCTCCACGAGATCGAAGCGACGCTCCGCCAGCTCGCATTCGAGGCGCTCGCTGACGGCCAGCCAGTCGAGACGGGCTTGACGGCGGGAGAGATAGAGTTCGATCGCCATGAGGGCCCCCATGAGCGGGACGCAGAACTGGATCACGAACTGCCAGAAACGCCATGGGTCCAAGGTGAAGCCCAAGGCCCATGGTGCCAGCACCGATCGCAGCCAGGCGGCCCCGAAGGCCAGGAGCGCGTAAACCCCGAAGGTGGCCCCCCAGGCGGAGAGGGACGCGCCCGGCGGACGGCCGTTGCTCAATCGGCTGAGCAACGGCCGAGCAAGCAGCATGAGCAAGGAAACGAGAGCGGCCAGCGCTCCCCAGCGCAGGACGGCGAAGGGCTCGCGGTCCATGACCCAGGAGAGGGAGCCCATCACCAGGCTGTACGTGGAGAACATGCCGAAATGCAACGCGACCACCAGCAAGACCCAAGCGGGAATGGCGGCCGGACGTCGAAGACGGGCAAAGCGGGCGCGTCGCGGAGAGGCGTGGAAGTCGCGATTCGGCATACTGAGGAAATTATAGCGTGAAACGAGGGGGCCCCCAAGACCGTCGGGTAAGGCTTTGGGGATAAAGGGTTCGAGGATTGGCCACTCCGCGTCCGTCAAATCGCTAGGATACGCTCGTCGAAGTGAAGAAGGATGCCCATCGTCTGAAACTACACCGTATGACTTCGAGGAGGGTGCCAGTGTCTTGCCAGCGCGCTCTCGTCTGGTACGGACATGGTGAAGCCCCATTTCCAGGAGCTCTCGCCGCATCGTGTGGATACTAATGCTCTGTCTGCCTAATCTTCGGCGAGCATGGCCCTGGCCGCCAGGACATTTAAGACAAAGTGCTTCTTAAACAACCTCTAGGGGCTACCCCCTTATCTCCTCCCTGAAAAAGAGGGGTAGCCCTCTATACAACCCTATCGGGGGTGGATACAGTCGTGCGAATAGGCTCCGGAGGACTGCCCCCTCGCCGAACCCAAGCACTGCTCCCTTACGAGACACGCGACGGTCAAGACAGTACCGCCCCCGACATCACCTCAGGGTCCCCCTATCTCCTGGAGGATTCCCCTATGATCCGGCTCACCCACTCCCTGCCCTTCGTCCTCATCTCGGCCCTCGGGCTAGGCATCATCGGCTGTACCATCTCGCCTCCCCCCGGCATCGGCACCCAAATGCCTACGCGAACCGGCTCTGCCAGCCTCACCCTCCTGCCTAGCGTCTCCGAAGGACGGCTCACCCAGGCCGTGATCAACCGTCCCACTTCCGCGAGCATCGCTCGCCTGGCCGTGATCCCCATGGTCGAGACCTCGCCGGGACAGTTCCAGCCCTTCAGAGCGGACGGCACCCCTACCGCCCCCGGGGACACCCAGGCGGTCTCCGTCAGCCAGAGCGCTCCCACCCTCAAACTGACGCGAAGCATCCAGCTCACCGGATTGGCTCCCAACACCCGATACCGGATCCTCGCTCGGGCCTACGACGCCCAAGACAACCTCATTTCGAAGGACGACGCCTCCACCGTGGGCGTCACCGTCACCGACGACGACGCCCCCACCGCCACCGCCATCCCCGTCGTGCTGGCCGACGTTCCCTTCGCCGCCCGCACCACGGTCACCCTGACCAACGGGACCAACTCCGACTACGAAACCATCGTGACCTCGCTCGTCATGGTCTCGGGCAGCGTCGAGACCCCGGTCCCCGGCACCACCCAGACCTTCGCCAAGGCCCAGATGCCCTTGACCCTCACCCTGGACGGCCTCACGGCCGACACCACCTACCGCCTCAAGGTCTCCATGCGTGATGGCGGCAACAACGAGGTAGCCATGGCCTCGGTGGAGATCGCCGTGAGCAACGATGACGCCCCTGCCGCCAAGACGCTTACCCTGAATGTCTGACCATCACAGTTCCTCGCCACCCTCGCAGGAAGCTACCCTACCAAGGCCAGCGGCTTCAAGGACCACCGGTACGGACGCGAGATTCAATGGCCCCCAGGCTATCGCAGCCGACGCCTCGGGCGGCCTCTACATCGCGGATACCTGGAACCATGCCATCCGTAAGTTCGTCCCGTAAGGAGCCCTAGAGATGTTTCGCTTGACTCCCCCCCTCGTCTCGCTCGCCGCCATCGCATGCCTGGCGGGCTGCTCCCTAGCCTCCTTGCAAACCGCCCCCATGAGGGGTGAGGCCTCCCTCACGATCGCCCCCCGCATCCAGGCCGGCGGCTATGCCACCCAAGCCGTCGTCAGCCCCTACACTGCCGGCGATGTCCAGCTCGTCGTGGTTACCCTGAACACGGTCTCCGGCAGTAGCGAGACCCAAGTCGCCACCCTCAACGTCGCCAAGGCCGACCTCGCAAAGACGATCGTCTTTGGCCAGCTCCGCCCCGACCTCACCTACCGCATCAAGGCCAAGGCCTACAGGACCCCAAGAGCCACATTGTCCGGCCTCATCAGCGTTGACGCCTCCTCCTCGGTCGACGTCGTCGTCGGCCGCGAGAACACACATACCGTCACTCTCTCGGTCCAGCTCGTGGACCGCCCCTTCAGTGCTACGAGCCTCATCCCCGGGGTCACCATCACGGATGGCCAGTTCACCGCCAGCAGCACGATCACCGTCACGGCAAGCCCTGCACCCACGCCGACGCCCGCAGGCGAGCCTTAATGAAAGCGATGCGCGCGACCATGATCACCCGTCACCTCGCCCTCATGGCTCTCCTCGCAGGCGCCCTCGCAGCACCTGCCCACGCCCAGAGCGAACTCGTCCAGGCCGAGGCGAGCCGGCTCGAGAACAGCCTCACCTCCGGCGGCCTCAACATCGCCCCGCGCTACCTCGATCACGTCGGTGACGTCGACCTCAACCTCCTCATGGGCTTCGTCCAGTTCCCCTCCACCGGCGGAGCCCTGATCGGAGGTCAGGTCGGCCTGCAGGCCCGTGTCCTCGACCAGCTCCAACTCCTCGCCAACACCGGTCCCCTCACCGAGATCGGCCTGCGCGGCCCGCTCTTTCTCAGCCCCGCGTTCGACCTCGGCTGGGACGTCCGCTACCGCAACGAGATCTACTTCGCCAACGATCCCGGCTTCGGCCTCAACACCCCCCTGCTGGCCCTCTTCCCCGGGGCTTCGGCCCAGGGGCCCGAGGTCAAGCTCAATGCGGCCGGCAAGTGGGGGGGGTTCCAGCTCTTCGTCAGCCCCTTGGCCGCATGGATGAGCAACCGTACTTCCTTAGGAGTCGAAGGCGGCCTCGACTGGGCCTGGCAGCGCTGGGGACTCGGCTACTCCTTGAGCTACCGTGCCAATGTCGCCACGCCATTCCCGGGGTCGGGAGTGCTTCCCTCCGAGATGCAGCACGGCTTCGGGCTGCGCTACTCCCTCGACGAGCGCACCTTCCTCCAGGCCAACGTCTACCTCACCCCCGGAGATACCTACGGCACCGCCAACCAGATGATCCTCGCGGGCTTCGGCCGCCGCATCTTCGGCACCTTCAAGGCTCCGGCCCCGATTCAAGCCTTCGTCGATCAACTGCCCCTGCCCAAGCCCGTGCCGGTGACCGTCGCTCCCAAACCCGAGCCCACGCCCGACCCCGTGGCCGAGCCCGTGGTCGAGCCCGTGGTGGTGGTGGTGGTCGCCGAGCCCAAGCCGGCTCCCATGCCCAGCCTGCGCGGCCGCATCCTCCATTCCCTGCTGCCCAAGGGCGAGCCCGGCATCCCCGTCAAGCTCGAGCTCAAGCGCCGCACCGAAAAGGGCTTCGTTCTCGCCCCCGAGACCACCGTCGCCAACCCCGACGGCTCCTTCGCCTTCCATGGCCTTCCCGACGGAGAGTACCAGCTCGTCTACCGTGACCATGCCGAGCTGCCCGACACCCCCGCCGTTCTCGTCTCCGAGGTCGTCCGGGTTTCCAGCGGTGACGGCGCCGAGCTCACGCTCGATCTCGCCTGGGACGACCGGGACTTCGCCGAGGCCCTCCTCGGCGGCTCAGGGGAAGTCCACTGGACGCCCTTGGCCAACGACACGGTCTACCAGATTCTCGTCAACCAGCAGGGCAAGAACATCCTTGCCTTCCCCGAGGAGGGCACCGAGGAGCACCGCGCTCTCGTCACCCTCTCCAGGCAAGCCCGCGAGCAGCAGCTCTCGACCTTCATCAAATTCTGGAAGAAGGGCGACGCCTTCAACGGCAAGGGCTTCTACGGACAGTCCCGCCCCCGCCCCGTCGAGCCCCAAGAGGAGCAATAGCCATGAAGACCCGTTCCCTCTCCTTTGCTCTGGGGCTCTCGCTGCTGGCCGGATGTGCGAACTTGCCGCCTCTCTTCAGCCCCACCCCCGCAGCCCTCGTCGTCAACGGAGATGCCTCCCTCAAGCTCAGTACCGAGGTCGTCCCCGGCAGATGGGGCCTACAAGCCGTCATCACCCCCTACACCGCCGCCGACATCCACCACGTCACCCTCACCCTCTTCAAGCTAGACGGCAGCACCGAGCTTCCCCTCCAGGATGCTCAGGGAAGCCCTCTCGCCGTGAAGGTCTCACAGGCCCAGCTCGGACAAGAGGTCGCGTTCGCGAAGCTCTGGCGAAACACCACCTACCGTATCAAGGCCAAGGCCTACGCCGACGACGCCGAAACCATGCTCATCAGCAGGGCGACGGCCACCGACCAGATCGACGTCGTCGTCTCGGACGACGACCGGCCCACCCTCGCCAGGATCAAGGTCTCCCTGATCGACAAGGCCTTCGACGGCTCCGCCACCACCCCGGGCCTAACCCTCAACCCCGGCACCCTCACCGCCACCGGCAACCCGGCCATCAGCCTCGCGCAATATCTCGTCTCCACCTTCGCGGGTGGTGCCTATGGCTCTGCCGACGGCACCGGGACCAACGCCGCGTTCAACCAACCCTACGGCATCGACTTCGACGCCGAGGGCAACCTCTACGTCGTGGACATGGGCAACCAGCGCATCCGAAAGATCACCCCCGCGGGCGTCGTCTCCACCCTCGCGGGAAGCACCCGGGGCTACGCCGACGACATCGGCACGAACGCCAAATTCACAGATCCCTACGGCCTTGCCGTCGACGCCGCAGGCAACCTCTTCATCGCGGACACCGGCAACAGCCGCATCCGAAAGATCACCCCCGCGGGCGTCGTCTCCACCCTCGCGGGAAGCACCCGGGGCTACGCCGACGACATCGGCACGAACGCCAAATTCACAGATCCCTACGGCCTTGCCGTCGACGCCGCAGGCAACCTCTTCATCGCGGACACCGGCAACAGCCGCATCCGAAAGATCACCCCCGCGGGCGTCGTCTCCACCCTCGCGGGAAGCACCCGGGGCTACGCCGACGACATCGGCACGAACGCCAAGTTCGGCAGCATTCTAGACATCGCCATCGACGTCGCGGGCAACCTCTTCGTCACCGATGACAACCGCGTCCGACGGATCGAGCCTTAACCGCTTATAAGGAGAATTCCCAATGCTCAGCCGCCTCATCGTGCCGGCCCTCGCCACCACCCTCTTCGCTACCGGCTGCGTCTACATGCCGCTCGGAACTCTCCCCAGGCTCGTCACCGGCGCGGTCGCCAATGGCTCGGCCGAACTTCGGCTCACTCCCGAGATCGTCTCCGGCGGCTTCCACGCCCAGGCCGTCGTCACCCCCTACTCCACCGCGGACCTCCACCACCTCAAGCTCGAGCTGCTCAAGCTCAACCCCGATACCCAAGTCGAGACCCCCATCAACGACGCCGTCGGGACTCCCCTCGTCATCGAGGTCCCCGTCAGCCGCCTCAATGAGCCCGTCTCCTTCACCAAGCTCAACGCCAACACCACCTACCGTATCAAGGCCAAGGCTTACCTCGACGCCGCCGAAACCATGCTCATCAGCACCCAGGATGCCTCCTCCCAGACCGACATCCCCATCACTCAGGAGGATCGCCCCGCCCTCGCCAAGCTCAAGGTCCAGCTCATCAACAAAGGCTTCGACGGACAGGGCAGCTCCTCCCTCGACATCGCCTCGGGATCCCTCGTCCCCGCGGGCTCCGAGTCGATCACGATCGCTCTCCCGGGCCCCCTCTAGCACGATGAAAAACAGGGGGCCCCGTTGTCCTGATCGGGCATGCAGGATGGCCACGTCGATTCGGGCCCTCCATGGCCGTCGGCCGACCCCATCAGATGGGGTCGGCCGACGTTCGGGGCTCGCGAAAAGCCTGGGCTACCAGATCCGGACGCGATCC
>RCUK01000463.1_pt1 | contig 36634 bp, 51 predicted proteins | sample 2166381 | NCBI WGS metagenome assembly RCUK01 (sample SAMN09932809, study PRJNA488358) | compost metagenome | isolation source: compost soil in an enriched community | place: Germany: Experimental Botanical Garden | reverse complement strand
GCATTTGCAGTGAGGCGGACGTCATGCGTGGATCCTTGGGTGAAACGCCACGTTTTTGCCACGGCTTTCGCTCGACGTACGGGCTACTCTGGACGCATCGAACGTGAGGGTGTTCTGGGATAAGCCGGTTCCTACCAGCAACCGCGAAGCGCCCGTGGTCCCGGATGCAACCGTTACGTTGAAGGGGCCACTGGGCGCGTTCAGAATAGGTGCCCCGCCAGAATCATCAGGCCGAAACTGGAACTGGCCAGCGATGTTCTGCAGGGCATCAGCCTGTCGGCTTCCCAACCCTCTCGCATTTGCAGTGGCGAGGACGGTCATACGTGGAGCCTCGGGTGGTAGGCGGTGTTGAGCGGCCGCGTTTCGCTTCCCCCGGTGGCTAGGGTGGTCAAGCCTTCGCCGAGGTTACGCACGGCAAGCACCGTTCCGCCTGCGGCGTTGGCGTTGCCGCTTCGGTCGAGCGTTGCCGCGTTCTGGCCGTGGGCATGGCTTTGGATGGCGCCGGCCTGGCGCGAAGCCAACGCCCGTGCATTTGCAGTGCAAATTACATTTTGGAGAAATCTATATGCAGAAGACCGTATTCCAGGCCAACGACGACGGCCTGTTTTTGTACGAAACCGTCGCCAACGAGCTGGCGTTGACGCTTGGCTCCTTCAATATTCCATATGGCGCGTTCGAGGACGCGCCGCCGGCGCCGCCTGCAGGCGAATGGCCACGGCGTGTCGGCGATGCTTGGGTCATGGTCGCGGACTATCGCACCACCCCGCTGTGGGTGGTGGAGACGGGTGCGTCGTACTCGATCGGCGCCGAGCATGACGGCGCTGGCGGCAAAGTCAGCTATCCGGGCTGGGGATCCTTGCCGACCTGGCTGACGCCAGTGGAGCCGGCGCGTCCCGCCATAGAGGCCGACGCGGAGGCCTAATGGTCATGCGGCGAGGGGTAGGGCCTCCTGCTCGATCCCGCGTTCGCGGCGCATTTCCTCCATCTGGCGCCGGCCTAGGGGACTGCGGGCAAGTTTTTGCGCCAGCTCGCGTCCGTGCGGGTGGTAGTAGCGCAACAACATGCGGGTGTCCACGTTGCCATTGACCTTGGCTAACTCGTGGATCTGGAACACCGAGGCGAGCTGGGATGTGCCTTCGTGTCGCAGATCATGAAACCGCAGGTCGCGGAAATAGGCGACGTTCGGCCTGCGGCCATAGTGGCGGCACATGCCCTCGTAGCGCAGGCGGGCTCGCCTGCGAGCTCGAATGAAGGCTCGGGTGACGGAGCCTGGCTGCATTGTGAAGATGCGGCCGCGCATTGGCTTGCCAGTGACCCAGCGTCGTAGGGCTTCGCGTGCTCGTGGAGTTAGGGGCACGTCACGCGCGCGGCCGTTCTTTGTGTGCGGCAAATGCACTACGCCGTGCATGAGGTCGAGGTGCTCGCGCTGGATTCCGACGACTTCTGACCGGCGCATACCGGTTTCTTTCGCCACCGTCAGGATGGTCGGTAGTTCGGCCGACCTGGTGGCGCGGATGATCCATTCCAACTCCTGACGCGGGCAGTCGTCTTCCGAGACGCCGCGCAGGGTGATACGGTCGAACAGCCGACGATCGCGCGCATCGTCAACGGCTGGTCGGCGCACAAGCTGGACGGGGTTGGCCAATTGGTCAAAGCCCCAGTCTTTTCGGATCACGGTGTAGACGTGCGAGAGGAAGGCCATGCGCCGCACCACGGTGGCAGGCGCCCTGTCCTTAAGCCATTCGTCGCGGAGCTCGGTCAGATCGGAGCTGCGGATCCGATCGACCGGCCTGATGGCCAAGCGAGTCGAGCGCCAGATGCGTGCGATCGACTGCTCCGAGGTATGGCCCTTCTTCGTGGATGAAACCTCGGCCAGATAGCGCGCCAGCGCTTCGGTAAGGGTCGGGGCGGGCTTGCGGCGGGGCTTGCGGCGGGACCAGGGGCTCATGGCAAAAGCCGCAAGTGTCGCCGATAGCAGTGAATCTGATAAGGAGGGCCGCTCAGAGATAAAGCGTCCAACAAATATAAGGTCAAGAAGGGCGCCAGCCCGACGTGCGCGAACACGTCGAGCCGGCACCCGCCAGCAGTCATAGCCTGCAAGCCGGCCGAGGCCCTTCACTCATGCATGAGCGGGGCAGAGGCTACCAGATTTGAGGTTTGCATGCATTCACAACCCATAGTTCCCTGGATCGGAGGCAAGCGGCGTCTTGCCAAGAAGCTCATCCCTTACTTTCCCAAGCACAGCTGCTACGTCGAGCCCTTCGCCGGCGGCGCAGCCCTTTTTTTTCTAAGGCCTTATCCGGCCGAGACGGAGGTTTTGAACGATATAAATGGCGACCTGATCAAGCTGTATCGGGTCGTGCAGAACCATCTTGAAGAGTTCGTCCGGCAGTTCAAGTGGGCACTCAGTAGCCGACAGATCTTCAACTGGATGCAGATGACCAGGCCGGAGACCCTGACCGACATTCAGGCTGCAGCGCGTTTCTATTACCTGCAGCAGCTCGCGTTCGGGGGGAAGGTCGACGGGCGTACTTTCGGGACGGCGACAACCGCGCCGCCGGGGCTCAATCTACTTAGGCTCGAGGAGACGCTTTCGCAGGCGCACTTGCGACTCGCCAATGCATACATCGAACATTTGCCGTGGCAAAAGTGCCTGGAGATGTACGACCGACCGCACACGTTCTTCTTCATCGATCCGCCATATTGGGAGACGGAGGGGTACGGCGTGGACTTTGGCTTTGATCAGTACGAAGACTTGGCAATGAGGCTGGGCCAGTTGAAGGGGAAGGCGATCGTCACATTGAATGATCACCCCGCAATTCGAGCTGCATTCTCCAAGTTTCGAATCGAGTCGACAAAGCTCCGGTACACGGTCGGCGGAGCTGGCGGAGTGGAAAGATCGGAAGTAATTATTTTCAGCTGGGACGTGGAGTCCGAGCCTTCGGGGCTTTTCTAATGAACCAGCCCACCTATGACGATGCCCGCCTTTGCGGGCATTTTTTTGTCCATTACACGGGAGGCAGAGATGCGGACCCTCAATAGGAGCAGTGCGAGCATGGAACCAGGTACTACGGGGTTGGGAGGCCTCGCCGCCTTGAAGGTTGCAATGGCTTATGGCATTCCCGCAGCAGTTGCGGCTGTGCTTGGGCTGTTGATTATGCCGCCGAGAACGGCGAGGGAATTTACGGTCCGGACAATTTCAACGGTCGCGTGCTCGTTCATGTTCGGGCCCGCGCTTGCGAGCGCCGTGATTGCGTGGAAGCCGGGGCTCGTGGAAGCAATGATCTGGCTGGCGCACCACGGTGCCGGCAGCGACGATGCCTTGCTTGCCAAATTCTACGTGTTGGGGCCGGGCATGCTTTTGGCGGGTTTGCCTGCGTGGTGGGTGTTGGGTGCCTATATGCGATGGATGGTAAGCATGCGCCAGAAGGGCTTGCTCGAGTGGTTGGCGGAGGTGCGCGCGAAGCTGTTGGGCCTTCGTTCTGGTGGGGAGGGCTGACTATGGATCTACGCACCATTATCAATAGTGCGATCACTCCGGCGCTTGCGTTGCTTCCGGTCCAAATGGACACGGTGCCCGCAAGAGTCATGCTCTTGTCGATCGGGCTTCAAGAGAGCCGCTTCCTTCATCGGCGCCAGATAGGTGGGCCTGCACGAGGGCTTTGGCAGTTCGAGAAGGGCACCAGGGCGAGTCGAGGAGGGTGTTGGGGAGTGTTCCTCCACGAGAGCAGTCGTAAACCACTGGAGACAGTATGCAAGTCACGCAGTGTCCGATTTGATCCGGACGCAATCTACGGGGCGCTGGAGTACGACGACGTTTTAGCTGCGGGGGTAGCGCGATTGCTCTTGTGGACCGATCCGAAGGCGCTGCCGGAAGTTGGGAAGGTTGACTCAGCATGGGCGCTCTATCTTCGAACGTGGCGCCCGGGGAAGCCCCACCCGCAGACGTGGCCAGCGCTCTATGGTCGAGCGGTCGCCGAGATGGGGAGGCTTCATGTTGGCTTGGCTTGAGCGGTTTAAAGGTGCGCTAATCGCCCTAGTCGTGGCGGGCGGAGTGATGCTTGGGGCCTATCTGCGTGGACGTCGTGTCGGGCGCGAGGCGGAGCGCCAGGAGAGAGCCGAGAAAGTCAATGAGCAGGCGACGCAAGCTCGCCAGGAGGTGCGCGATGTGCAGAGGGAAACGGCCAGCATGGATGACGCTGGGATTGCTGATGATCTTAAGCGCGACTGGGTGCGCGGTACCGGCCCGCGTCGGCGTTGAATACTGCGACCATGCCCGGCCGATTTACTTCGATTCGTCCGAACAGGTCGATGCAACGCCGGCATCGATTCGTCGGCAAATCCGAGACGCCAACGGCATTTGGAGGACGCTTTGTGATCGGTAACTCTCTTTAACGTGGTGCCATCCCCTTGCGAAGTTTCGCGGGGGATTCCATCAGATCCTGCACGTCCTGATCGCGCTCCATCACACAGGGCTCTGCGCGCAGTGCTTCCATGAACTCGTCGTACAGATCGCCCGTGATGCCTGCGGGGCGCTTGAAGTCGTCCGAAAGCTGGTAGGCGCGCAGCAGGCTTGCACGTAGGCGCTTGACCTCCCATAGCAGGGCGAACACATCGGTGTTCCACGGCTGGCGTTCACGGATGGCACGGAGGTCGTTGTGGGAGAGAGGCGGTTTGAACGGCATGGCGGAAAACACTGGTTAGATAAACAGTGTAATCCGACTTTATCGGGGTCACTTCATCGGCGTGGCGACAAGCTTGTCGGAGGGGAAGGGGACCAGTAGGTCTCGGGTCGCCTCGACCGGTGCAGTCAGCCAGTCGCCGTATGCGCCTTCGGGCAGGATGACGACCATGCGCTTTTCCTTGCCCGCCTGGTGGTAGTCGCGGAATAGCGGATCTTCGTCCGCGTTGATGGTCAGCATGGTGTAGCTCTCTTGCCACTGGCCGGCCGCGTCCCTGTACCGATCCCAGAGGCCGGCAATGCCGAGCGGCGCACCATCGGCCCGCGTGAAGCGCGTGGGCACCGCTTTCCCCGAACGCCAGTCAGGTTCAAAGATCGCATCGGCCGGGATGACGCAATGCTGCGCACGGCGCCAGGCGTTTCGGAATGTGAAGGCGGTGGCGACGCGATCGTCCCGGGCATTGAACGTGGATAGTTTCTCAGCGGCGGCCAGGCCGTTCGCACCGGTCGAACCTGAGATAAGGCCCCAGCGGCCAAGCATCACTTCCCGGTCGGGCACGGCGTCATCGTCCGCGTCATGCTCCACCGGACGGCGGACGAACACGCCCTGGTAGCGCGGCCACATGTCGTACTTTCCGATCGCGGCTGTCTTGTCGCGCACGCCAAACTTCTTGAGCAGCAGCTCGGCGTCCTTCAAAGTCTGATAATGGCTACACATATAACCTTTCCTTGTCGTTAGGGGGAGTCCATCGCCACCCTTTGATGGTGCAGCGCGGTGCATATGTCTGGCCTGCCGCACACATCTGCGATTGCAACGGCCGCCATGAAAGCCCAGTGTCTGCCATTGACAAGGGCTGCGGCAGCATGCACTTCGCTCTGGGTGTTCTGAATGTCATCTCCTTGGGTTCGCGCTCTGATTTGGCTGGAGCCCCCATGTGTATAGTCGTTCATCCAGTCCCAGCTGGCTTTATGGGCATTTTCCAAGCCCTCCAGTCCATCGACGGCGGAAGAGATCCGAACCAGCATCTGGCGAATTTTAGGAAGCCGATTGGACCTGATGAACTCCATGATTTCTTCATGGCTAGCGCAATGCAAAGCCCACATACCGCGAACGTAGCTTTCATAAAGAGGCCGCAAAAGCGCAAGGGCAGATCCAAAAACTCTTTGTTCTATCAACGTGTGGAGCCCGTGCTGATGTTCAAGACAAAGGTGGAAGAAAGCTAACGCCGCACGGTTCTTGCTGGTACCTGGAGCAGAGATATCAACAAGGGTCTCGTCAGCCAACGACTGAAATTGGAGGGACTTGTCCAGCTCCATTTCTAAATCTAGTTCCATACGACCCAATTCCTATATAGATGCGGCGCGAAGAGCGGCCAGGGCGTTGCGGGCGGGGGAAGTGTGCGCGACGTCCTCGCCACGACACGCCATCAGGTGGTCGGCCCACCGCTCCAGGGCTTCCCGCCGTTCCTTCCAATAGCTGTATTGATCGTAGATGCCCTCGACGCCCTTGAGCTTGTGGTTTAGGCACATTTCCGAGATGTCCCGGTCGACGCCCAGGGCTCGCATGTGCGACTTGGCCGTAGAGCGCAGGTCGTGGGGGGTGAATCGGCGGACGTCGGGCTTGGCACTCTCAAGCCAGTAGCCGATGGCGCCCCAGACTGCATCCTTGCCAACAGGGGCGTCGCCGCCGTTCTTCCTTAGCCTGGCCACAGAGCGCGCCGGCACGATATACCTTGAGTCCAGCGCCAGCGCGTCCAGCTCTCGGAACCATTCCATGACGGGCGGCGCCAGGGGGATGTCCATGGCGGGTCCGGTCTTGGATGCCGGGATATGCCAGACACCCGCGCCCAGGCGCTTGATCGTGTGCTGGTCCGTGCGCACATGCTCGCGCAGCGCGGTGGTGAACTCGGATACCCGCACGCAGGTGGCCAAGACAATCCAGACGCTAAGCTGGTTCTGGCGATTCATGCCAAAGGCGCGCATGACCTGGGATAGCTCTTCGTCGGTCAGCATGAGCCTGACCTTGGCCTTGGGGCGCTTGCCGATCAGCGATTCCAGGCTGATGCCCATGGCGGGGTTGACCTGGATGATGTGTTGGCCGGCGGCGTGCTTGAATACCTCACGGGTGACGATGTAAAGGGCCTCCGTCTCACGCCAGCCGCCCGTATCCGTGGTGAAGCCGCCCTTTGTCTGGCGGATGACATCGATGACGTCGCCTGGAGCGACACCATCGACCGCCCGCCCACGCCAAGCCTTGACGATCCGGCGCAGTTGGCGTTCATACAGCGTCTGGCTGTTGGGCGCCAGGTGGCGCAGCACCTTGGCGCGGTAGTCGTCCACCAGCCAGTCGATGGTCTTGGCGGCTCGGGCCTTCTGCTTGGCCTCGCGCTTGTCGGCCGCCGGATCCTTGCCGGCGTCGATCATGGCGCGCAGCCGTCCGGCCTCCTTGCGGGCTTCGGCCAGGGTGATGTCCGGGTAGTTGCCGATGGTCGCCTCGGCACGGCGCCCCGGCATGCGGTAGCGCAGCACCCACGTGGCGGTGCCGGACTTCGAAAGGGTGAAGGTCAGCCCCCCACCGTCCGACTTGGCCACCGGCTCGCCGGCGCGGATCCAGTTCTTGATATGGACATCGGCCAGTTGGCCTTGCAGTACGCGCTTTGTCGCCATGACTCCCTCATTTGGGTAGCTGGGGCATCTGGCTACCCACCTAGCTACCCACTTTTTGCGAGATGGGAGGATAACTCGTGAGAAGCCCAGAAAGAAAGCCGCAAGGATTTATGCGGCTTTCAGGGGATATTTGATAAGAGGTGAGAAGCCCAGAACATCATACGAGGATTATGTCGTATTGCTCTGGCGTAACAGGCTAGGCCCTTTAATCATGCGGGTTAGCGGGGCGTTCTTGTTATTGATTCTGCCCCTGGCTACCCACTTAGCTACCCACTTAGGTAGTGCTGGATTCGCAAGCGGCCGCCGATGCCGTCATGCGAGCGAGCATAGCATTGAGCGAGGTGGCGGTGATGCCGACAGCGCGCGTGGTGCCGATATTGACCTTGACCAACTCGCCCCGATCGCACATGCGATAGACCGTCGCCACCGACACGCCCAGGCTCCGTGTGGCTTCATGGATTCGGTAAATGAGCTTGGGCGGCATGGCGGCGGCGGGTGCATGGTGGTGGGCTGCATGTGCCATTACTGCTCCTCCGGGTCGTGTGGGTCGGCCAGGCCGGCCATCAAGGCGGCTTGATATGGGCTATAGCCTTCTTCGCGCAGGTCGACATATCGCACTGCATCCTCGCGGTCGCAGTCGTATTGCTGCATCACGCGCTCAATTCGGGCTTGATCACTCATGTCCGCCACCGTCCGTATCCACACTGTGAATGCGCTCTTTGCGCTCCAGGGCGCAGATGCAATCCATCAGGCCGTCGACCAGCTGGTGCATAGTCTCGATCGAAAGATGAGCGTCAGCAGAGCTTCCATTGATGATATGCCCCACTGTTATGGAGAGGCGGGGCTTACCCTCGCATCGGTCGTTGTGCTGCAGATGAACAGCGCCGACGGTTCCCACGGGGGTGGTAAACGGCAGAGTGAGAGCGATCGGGTTACGCATGTCCGCCTCCGTCCGTGCGGGGGTGCTGGGAATTGCATCCATTGCATACGGGCGACTCAATTGGCACCGGAGTGCCATCCCGCTTGTGGGCGGTAGATTTGTCCACCGTGGCGGAAAGCTCCTGCGGGAACTTCCAGCGCCCGCACCGGCCGCAAGCGACCTGCTTCAAACCGGCCTTGCGCTGCACGCGCCACCACTCTTCCATATCCATGTAGCCGTGCGTGGCGGGAGGTTGGCTACCAGGTTCGTATGCGCCTCCGACGGACAGGATCGCCACGCTGCCGCCAATGTTCACGCGGATATCAGGCATCGCTCTCTCCTTGCTTCTGAGCGGCCGTTGGATCGATGTAGTCGAGCGGGCGGCGCAGGTTATCGGGCAGCTTCTGTGCTCCCGGTTGTGCGGACAGGGCGGCGTTCAGCTCGTCGTATGCCTGACGGATGCGGACAACTTCGTCCATGACCGGCGACCGATAGATCAGTTCCGGGTCACCTTCCTTTCGCGTGTCTGGCCCATCAGCCCTAGCGATGGCGGCAAGTGCCTTGATGACCTTCGATCCGCAGGTCCTGATTGCCTGGCGCGTAGCGTCCGCCTCGCTGGTCTGGAGCGCGGCATCTTGAAGCTCGTGCAACACGTCTTCATGAATCACCCGCAGAGGGATTGATTCATCATCCCGCCAGCCGCCCAGGTCGTGGTCATAGCGCCGCACAAACAATTCCCGCTCGTGCCAAGGCTGATGCGCTTCGCCGTCCATGTACGGGATGGTATAGCTGTCGAAGGGGCCACCATACGTCGGCACCATGCCCAGTTCGGGATGTTCGATCGCCATGAATAACGGCCGGCGCGTAATCGGGCATTCCGGCGGCGCCAGATCCTCGTCCGCCTCCCCGGCTACAGGGGCGCTTTCCTGGCGCTGCGATCGCAACGCCGCAGCCCGACGCCTTGCCTTGTTGCCGGACCCGCCGCCGAAATCGGGGATGTCTTCGGCATCGCTTGCGGCAGGCTTCGCGGCGTCCCCCGTCATCTGGTCGACAAATTCGCCAAGGCGCGCATACGGCTCGCTGGCATCCAGGCCCAGCAGTTCAAGGAACCTTTCGACTTCGGATGTCTTCATGTCGTCGTACTGCGCGGATATCCAGCGCCAGCGGTTCGCATCGGCTACAGGGGCGCTTGCCAGGGCGGCAACGTCATCGATCCAGGCGGGATAGACCGGCTCGCCGCCGGCGCGGATCTGAGCGTGATACTGTGCAAGCGCCTCGGCGGCGAGCGCGTTCAGTCGCTGCATAGGGCCGGCTTGGCTGGGCTGATGTTTAATCGCGGTTTGCATCGTTCGCTCCTCAGTTGCCGGCGGGCAGCGGATTCGGGTAGGGCCAATGACCGTTCGCATAGGCGGCGCTCGGCGGCTCGTCTGTGTTGCCCTGGGACGGCGCTTCGGCGGCGTTGCCTTCTGAGACTGCCGCCTTTTTGCCTATTCGGCTCCGCGTCGCTTTGGGGCTTGCTACGGTCTTGGCTTCTTCGATGCCGTGCGCAGCGCCGTCGGCCTCCGGCGGCGGTGTGGTGGCCTTGATCGCGCGCTTGGTTCGTTTCTTCGCCGGTTTGGCTGCTTTTTCGCGCGCGGTGGCGACGCTGGTGCCCGTCTGCTCGTCGACCTGGTGCGTCGCGGCGTCCGCCTGGGCTGGCGGCGGCGTAGCCTTTTTCGTGCGCGCTGCGGCCTTCTTGGTTGCGGGTGCAGCGTTCGACGTCGACTCGGCCGTGTCGACCTGGTCGAGCTTGCGCTTCGCGGTCGTCTTCTTGGTGTCGGCCTTGTCGACCTTCTGCGCCTTGAGCTTGGTTTTCTCCCGGGCCTCGGCGCGGAGCGCCTTCTTGGCGGAGTTGGGGTTGACGCCGTAACGCTCGGCGGTGGCGACGAGATAGGTCGGCTCATTGGTCGAGTAGGAATTGACCGCCAGTTCAGGCGCGATCGCGATTTCCATCAAGAGCAGGGCCAACTGGCCGGCCGACAAACCGTCGACAGATGCGCGGACCGCCTGGTGATCCTTCGCGTCCCATCCCCACAGCCTGCATACGATCGGACGGTGGTCGTTCCACAGGCGGCTCATGGAGGCCTGGGCGATCATGAGCAGATCGTCATGCTGGAGCGTCTCGCCTGCGCTGATGCGCTCGGACACGGCCTCGTGAACGCTCTCCAACGTGGCTCGGCGCGAGTCGCGTTCGAGCTTCGCCTTGGCCTCTTCCTTCTTGATCCGTTCCCGATTCTCATCGGCGCTGGACTTGATGCCCTTGTCGGCCAGCGCCTTGAAAACGGCTTTCTCCGGAACCATGGCGATGAGCTCACCGCTGTGCGGATTCTCAATCATCACCGCCGGAGGCATGTCGTCCCCGAGAATCTCAGCGTAGGATTTTCCTCCGGTGCTGTGCTGCCAGGAACTTTGCTCGGGCTTGACGTAGCCGCGTGGATAGGAATGCTCGCCGGGGAAAATCTTCTCTGCTTCTTCGCCCCGGATAACTTTCTGCCCGGTCTGCTCAGCGGCCTCCGCCTGCTTGGTTACGTGCGCCTTCTTCTTCTGGTCGAAGCACGTCGGGTCCGTGCAGACGTCTGCACTCTCCACATCCGTGAACAGTTCGGGCTGTGCGCCCGTCCGCTTGATGCAACTGGTGCAGGGGCCAGCGGTGGGCACGAGGTCGACCTGAGCGATGGGAAACACCGCCCGCTTCAGCTCGAGCATGTAGTTTTCCTGAATATGCTCGGCCGCGCGACGTGCGGACATGGGGCCTTCATCTCCCGAGTAATAATCCTCCGTCTCGCCGGTGGTGACTTCGTGAAGCGCTTTCAGTTGCAGTTCACGCACGGGGATCCGGGCCACCAACAGTGCGACGGACGCGCTGAGCTTGTCCTCGTAGAATGCCGTGCGTGCCTCGGGTTGGAGATCGCATAGCTTCAAGCGCGCGTAGATGTAGGCGCGGGACTTTTTGAGGCGCGCAGCCATTTCGTTGACGCCGTACTCGGTGTTGTCCTTGTTGGCCGCGAGCAGGGCTTCGTAGCTCTCGGCTTCCTCGATTGGGTGCAAATCCTGCCGCTGCAGGTTCTCAATCACCTGAAGCTCAAGCATTTCGAGGTTGTCGACCGCAATGATGCGGACGGGTACATGCGTCAACTTTGCAATTCCGGCCGCGCGCCAGCGCCGCTCTCCGGCAATCAACTCGAGTTTGCCGGGTTCAGACGGGTGGGTGCGGCAGAGGATGGGCTGCAAAATGCCATGCTTTCGGAGGCTGCCTGCGAGCTCCTGCAGGGCTTCCGAATCGAAGCGCTTGCGCGGGTTGGTCTTGGAGGGAATGACGTCGTCGCGCGAGTACACGGCCTCTACGTACTCGCGAGGTGAATCCTCTGTGACTTCCCATTCGGTGGATTGCGGCAATTCGGCTGCAATAGCGACTGCGGTTTCGGCGGTCATGGCGTGTCCTAGGCTTGGTGGTTATCCGGCGCGCTGCTGGCGTAGACGATGCGGGCGAGGCCTTCGGTTTCGGCCTCGAGGCGCTGCAGCTGCTGGGTGAGCTCGTCGCGATCATGGGCGGCGGTGCCGGATCGCAACGCAAGCGTCTGCAGGGATGCGATAAAGGCGCGCGCGGCGGAAATCTGGCGCTTGGCCTGGCTCCGGAGTTTGTTCGGGCGGGCGGTCATTGGTGTCATCCGGCGGCGGGTGCATTGAGTTGCGCGCGCATGGCGGGCACGTACTTGGCCGGGATTGTGATCGTTTGGCCCTCGGCGAGGATCAGAAAATCACCGGTATTCAACAGACCGAAGGACGGTGCCGGACGCTCGTAGAGCCGCTGCATATCCCGCTGCGGACCTGCGTGACGGACTGGTGGGGCGGCGGGCTTGGGCCCCGCCGCGTCATGCACGGGCGGGCGCATTTGGGCGTCAGCAAGATCATCCAGAGAGGTCGGGCTGGTCGGAGCCTTGGCGGCGCGCGGGCTCTCGGTGCGGACGAGCGTGCGGCCGAGGTCGGTGAGACTGTAGGCCGCCAATCCATCGACCTCGCCGTCGGTCTTGAGCTTTTTGCTCGTGCGCATGAAGCTCACCAGTTGCGTCGCCTTCTTGGTGTCGCAGCTGATCTTGGCTGCGAGCTGGCGAGTGTTGAGGCGTCCGTGCTGGGCGAGCGCTTGCAGGATGCTGTCTGAGTATGTGGTCGTCATTTTCTATCCAGGTCTAGTCGTCATTGGCAGCAAGGGAGCGCCAATCGGCTTTGCCGACGTAGCGGCTGAGCTGTTCTTTGATGGGCGCGGCTCGGCGGCGGGCCAACGATTCCGCCGTATTGGTCAGCGCGATCGCAAGCGCGGGGATGGACATTGCCGTCTCGAGGTCGAGGGGGCAGCGAGCCTTGCGCAGGGCGAGGAGCAGGTCTTCCCGGGATGGCTGCGATCGCATGAGATCACCTGCGGGCGACGTACTTGCTACCGGCCGGCGGCTCCCACGCATCGAGGTACGGGGCGTCGGGGAGCGTTTGTACAAGCGCCTCGCCGTCGGGGTTGGTGAAGACGCAGGCATAAGACCCGGAGCCAGGCTCGCGATACAGCTTGCCCCGGGGTTCGCAGGCGCGCGCGATCATGCGCTCGCGCCGCTCGTCGTCGGCCGTGAGCAAACGTTGATCCTTGGTGACGATGATCTGCGCCCAGGAAAACAGGGTGGCGATGCTGGCAACGACTGCCAGCGCGGCCAGCGTGAGGCACATCGAGGCTTTGAGTTTGGTGCCCATGGCTTAGGCCCTCCTGAGTCCGGCTACCGATGCCCAAGAACGGCGCAACAGAAACCGAGCTTCGTGTTGCACGGCAAGTGCTTCACATTCAATGCTGTGCAGGGAGGCGCGAGGGAGGAGGGCGGCGGCAATGAGCACTACTGCAGACAAAAACGCCGCGGCTTCGCCTTCGGTGAAGGCGTCGGCGGGCTGTGCAGCCAGCCTGCTCGCAAGGCAGTGCTTACGGATTTGCAGGAGAAATGAGCGAAGTTCGCCGAGGAGTGCCTCGGATACCTGCTCCGTGGTGAGGGATAAGTCGGGTGCGTTGAAGGGGTTCACGCGAGAGCTCCGTTGGAAGGGACAACGGAGCGAGTATAGAAAACCTATCCTTTTTCAGTCAAGGAAATCTATACCTTTGGGGTGTGGGCGTTTCCGTGGCGAGTCAGGCGGGCTCGTTTTTGCTTGATTTTGACGGACTTTGTCGTCTACGGATACATGCAGGACAAATGAACGGCGGCCGAATGGGGCGCCGTGATAGACGTTGCCGATACGGCAAACTTTAGCGACCGTGGGTTCCGCTCGGGAGGGGATCTTCGTCGCTTTTGTCGTGCGTCTTCTGCCATTCGCGGACCACCACTTCGACCATAGCTTCTGCGCGGATGAGTTCCTCGGTGGGCAAATTATGTAGCTGCGACGGGGTGATACGGCGGAATGGCCAATCTGCTATGCCCATGGATAGTCCCGGGAGGGGAAGCTTCCAGCCAGCGCGCTCCGCAATTTTGAGCATTTGGGAGTAGCTGGGCTCGTGGCGGTTGTTTTCCCACGCGCTTACGTTGCCTTTAGTGACGCCGAGGGACTCGCCCAACTGTTCTTGATTGATGCCTGCAGCTTTGCGTGCAGCGCGGATCCATTCGCCGATGTTCATGAGGCCAGTGTATGGAATCCCTATACCTGGGAGGGCTAGAGTTTCTTGACCAATAAAGTCTAGAGAATCTATACTTCGCGGCATTATGGATTCCTCATCTATTCATCCTCTCGACCGCGCGGCGCAGCTTTACGGGTCGGCCCAAAGGCTGGCGGCCGAGCTCGGCGTGTCGAAAGGGGCGTTTCACCAATGGAAGCTCGACGGGCGCGGCACGCCCGCCAAGCATTGCCCGAAGATCGAGCGCCTGACGGGCGTTCGTTGCGAGGAGCTTTGCCCGGATGTTGAGTGGTGGGTGCTTCGCCGTGTACCTGCAGGCAATGGGGGGCAGCTTGACTTATTGCCTTGAGGTTTCGTCAGTGCGTAACCGGCGGGTTCGCCTCGTCGTATCGAAAGCACAACTGCTCGAACACCGCTGCGACAACCTGCGGGGAGTCGGCGCCCGTCTCTTCAAGCGCGATGCGCTGCGCGAGCCGAAGGTGGTTGCGCAGTTGCCGCTCGATGGCGCTGTAGACGATCGCCGGTTCGGTGCCATCCAAGTTATCCAAGACCTTAGAACTCACAGCGCTTCTCCTTCACATTCGTTAAGCCAGTGGAAGGAAGCGTACGCCGGGAATTCCGCAATGCATACGAGAAAAAAGGTTGATTTTCGGGTGATGCCGTCGGCTGGGGAGCGTTCGTCATCCTCACACAAAGGTGAGGCGGTCGGCCATGACTAAGCGACACAGCAGCAGCCACTGGCGTGGAGCTCTCTACAACGCCTTACGCCGCGCGTCCGATGGCGTGCAGGGATTCTGCGTTTGGGCAGCGGGCAATCGCGATCGCAAGATCGCCGCTAAGACGCTGTACAAGCGCCTCGACGGGACTGCGCCGAATGAACGTATGTCGATTGAAGACGCGGAGCTGATAACCGAGTACTTGCTCCGGGATCGCTCCGCTGATGAATACGCTTTGGATTGGCTTAAGGCCCTCTGTGCGCGCTTCGGCCTAGTCGCGATCGAGCTTGATGCGCCACCTACAGGTGGTCGCTGGCCGTGCGAGATAACCGCGATCGTCCAGAAGGGCTTCGAGCTGACGCAGCAAGGCGGGCTCATTTCTGGAGCTTTAGCGAGGGCGATCGCGGACCGGAGAATAGCTTCACGCGAGGCCGACGAAATCGCTGAGATTGCGTATGCAGAGGTGCAACTCCTGCTGCGCCTGGTGAGGAACGTGCAACGTGCTGCTGAGCAGGGTGTCACGGTTCGGGTTGCCGAAGGTCGCGACGATGATTGAACGGACTTTGACGCGGCGGGGTTGTGATGGCTAGGCCTCTCGGTCCCCTTGCCCGCCAGATCCTCCAGCGCCTTCGCGTAGCTCCTTCTACGGCTGCGAGACTCGCGACTGAGTTGGAGCAGCCTGTGCGTCGCGTCGTTGTCGCGTGCTACTGGCTCCGCGTGGCTGGACGAATTCAGGTGCATTCCTCGATCGTCGAGGGCGGCTCCTGGCGCGCCGTCGCGGTGTATTCCGTTGTGCCGCCACCCGAATTGAGTCAGCCGCTTTTTCCGGCCTGCCGGGATCACGGGGGGCACGATGCCGCGTGATCTGTTCGGCCACGCTGCAGTGCAGGGTCAATCCTCACGTCGGCAGGAGAAGCGGGAAAGTCCGCAGCCCGCGCACGAGCGCGAGCCACTCCGTCTCGGGCGCGGACCGCCCGGCCCGGCGGAGTACTTCCAATGCGGAACGCGGAACTACAGCCGTGACGAGCTCAAGCGCCTCCTCGACTTCGAGGCCGCATGCCGGCGTATGCCTGACGACGATCTGATCATCGTCGTCGAGACGACCGACGGCCGCTCGCACGCCTACTTGATTGCGTTACCGCGTAACCACCCCTCAAGACTGGACGCCACCGGGCGTCCGGATCCCGCGCGCCAGCCGTTTTGGCGACATGGAGAGGTCATGCATATCAAGAAGCAAAGTCAGCCACCGTGAGTGGTTGCAGCCGAGGGACGAAGAGGCTGAATACGCGGTTATCCCTCGGTGCAGTGCCCCAAACCGATCCCAAGGGGCAGCGTGGGTGCGAAAGGCTAGAGCGCGGGTAGGAGTGCCTGTACGGGTGCTGACAGTCTGGCCAAGTCCTGGGGCGTACATCCGCCAGGACGCCCTGATGCATACCGTCGGCTCCGGCGAGGCAAATGCAAGGGTGGGCATTGCTCCTGTTATCCACAGGCGGGTAGGGGGAGCTCTGCCCATTCGCACCCATCTCACCAACGAAGCAATGATCGAAACCCCACACCTGCTGAGATATCACATGACAGCATTTACTCTGAGCATGCAAGAAAATTCCGCGAGCGCGGGCCGAAATTCCGCAGCGGAAGCCCCGGACTTCGCGGCGTTCTGGTCCTTGTGGCCGAGGAAGGTTTCCAAGAAGGATGCAGAGCGCGCATGGTCCAAGCTGAAAGCGCGACAGCGGCTAGCTGCGATCGAGGCTGTACCGAAGCACGTTCAGTTCTGGAACGCGACGCGAGCCGCTTCTCACTTCATCCCGCACGCGGCAACCTGGCTTAATGGCGCGCGGTGGGAGGACGAGATAGTGATTCCCGTTGAAAGGCCGGCGGCGCAGCCCGCACGTGGACCCGCCTGGTGGACGTCACATGCGCTGATGGACCTGAAGGGGCGTGAGGTCGGTATAGGGTCCGCGCGACCCGGCGAGTCGGCAGAGCAATACCGGGCGCGCATACAACAGGCGATGATCGAGCGCGAGCGCTACGGCGAGCAATCGTGAGCGGCCTACAGCGAATTCCATGGGTCCGTGAGCGGCTCGATAATTGGGGTGTGTGGCTGTTAGCAGGCACATCGAGGTTTGGCGGCTCCGTCCTGGCCCGACTGGCAGACTCGGTGGCACAAGGAGGGCGCAGGCGGTCCCACGTGCCAATCGACAACATCGAGTGCGGATTGACCGACAGTGCCGTCACGAGGCTCCCTAATGAGCTAAAGGCGGCGGTTTTGACCTGGCACACATCGGAGGGGACTCTAGAGGGAATTGCCGAAGAGCTCGGCATTACCAAGATCACCTTGCAGCGCCGACTTGCTCAGGCGGACCGCCGGATTGAGGAGTGGTTCAAGGCCCGCAAGGAACGTGCGGAGCAGTTGCGCAGTAACAATCAGAATTAAGTGATGTAGCCTGACCGCTGATAGTATCCGCTACATTCCTGCGGAGCTTGCGTCATAAGCGCTCCACCATCAAGGCCCGGCCCTCACGCCGGGCCTTTTCTTTTGGTGCTTCTATGCCTGTAGCTCGTCCTCGTCCGTGCCTGCATCCGGGGTGTGCAGCGCTCGTGCGCGGCGGCGGCTATTGCGAGCGGCATGCGCCAGCCCAGCAGGAAGCCGCCCGCGAGAAGGATCGCGAGCGCGGCAGCGCCGCCAGCCGGGGGTACGGTCATCGTTGGGCGAAGACCAGCCAGGGCTTTCTGCGAAACCATCCGCTGTGTTGTGCATGCTCCGCACAGGGCCGGGTGACCGCCGCAGAGGTCACTGACCACATCGTGCCGCACCGGCTGGCGGAGGCGCTGGCGTCAGAAGACGCAGATCGCATCCTGGCCGCACGCGAGCTTTTCTGGAACCGCGCCAACTGGCAGCCGCTGTGCTGGCGTTGCCACTCGCGCAAGACGGCGCGCGAGGACGGGGCGTTCGGCAACCGGCGGCGGCTCGGCTAGGCGAGTGGCGTGCAGACGTTTGCACGGGGCGATCCGGAAGGGGTAGGGGGGGCAAAAGTCGCGGCGATTTGCGTCGGGACCGAGCGCCCAGTCGAATTTTTATGGGAAAGGTTTGAAAAAGGGGGGGAGGGGTGAAATAGCAGCCCCTCTGACGCATCGAAAGCAGATCAGACGCTTCGCGTGACCCCTCATCAACATTTGGAGTCACGATGGATCAGAAAAAGCCTCCCCTGGGGGTCATTCAGGGCGGGGGTGGGTCCGAGGCATGGCGCTCGCCGAGATTTGGCGTTGACCTGCCGACGCCGCCTCCTTCGATCAAGGTCGATGCCGAATGGCGGCGCATCTACCTCTGGTTGTGCGACCAGCTCATCGCCAGCAAACGCGACATCACTGCAGCGGGCATGCAGCTCACGTTGCTGGTCGAGTGCATTCGCGCATGGGTGTCGGACCGGGCGCTGTGTGAAAAGGAAGGCCGTTACGCGATCTCCGAAAACGGAAATCGCTACGAGCTGCCGCACAGCTACAACGAGCGTAAGAACGCCGAGCAACTCAAACGGGATCTGCCTGAAGCATGTATGACGGTAATGTCTCAAGTCGAGGCGCGGCTCAAGGAGAGCAAGATCGGGGAGGGCGGCCAGGACGATCTGTTCGGCGATCTCGTCGAGCACGGACGAAGCCGCCCAAGCGCCGCCTAAAGCTCATTCCTCCCGAGGATGCATGGCAAACCTGGGATCGCGAGTATGGCGTGCCGGTCCTGCGTGGCGAGCTCGTGGTTGGCGAGCTGGTGATGCTGGCCGTTGAGCGGCACTACCGGGACTTGCAGACGTCTGCAAAGCGGGGCTTGTACTTCAGCCCCGCTCACGCCTGGCACATGATCGAGTACATAGAAAAGTACTTCGTCCACGTGAAGGGGCGACTCGCTGGGCAGCCGATCCTGCTCGATCCCTGGCAGAAGTTTTGGACAGCAGTGCTTTACGGCTGGCGCAAAGCTGGCTCAGGCTTTCGGCGATTCACGCGCGCCTACGAAGAGGTTGCGCGCAAGAATGGTAAATCGACTTGGAAGGCGCCACAGGGTGCGTACCTGTTCATGATGGACGGTGAGCCCGGCGCCGAGGTGTACGCGGTCGCCACGACGCGCGAGCAGGCGATGACGGTCTTCCGGCCGGCGTTCGAGAACTTCCGAAAATGGGCGAGAAAGTCAGCAGGCGTCGCTCGGTCGTTCCGGATCTTTGAAGGCCAGAATCAGGAGCGCATCGAGTCGGGCGCGTCAGTGTTCAAGCCGATTGCGAGCAACGCGGATGCGCAGGACGGCTTTAACCCGTCTGCCGTGCTGTACGACGAGCTCCACGCCCAGCGGTCCCGGGAGCAGTGGGACGTGCTGGAATCGGGCTTTGGGGCACGTGAACAGCCGCTGCTCTCCGCGATCACCACGGCCGGGTTCATCCTCGATGGCATCTGCACCGAGGTCCGGTCGTACCTGCTTTCATTGCTACGTGGTGAGCGTGAAGACGATAGCTTCTTCGGCTATGTCTATACCCTGGACAAGGACGATGATCCGTTCGATGAAGAGGTGTGGATCAAGGCTAACCCCGGTTTGGGTCGATCAAAGACCGTCGACTACATGCGGGACATGGCGCGCAAGGCAAAAGCGCTGCCGTCCGCGCTGGCGAACTTCAAGACGAAAGACTTGAACCTTTGGTGCAACGACGCCGAGGGGTGGATAGATATCGCCCAGTGGGACAAGGGCGCGGCGGAAGTAAAGATCACTCAACTGCTGGGCCGGCGTTGTTATGGGGGGTTGGACCTTTCAGCGACTCGCGACCTGACGGCGTTCTCCTTGGTCTTCCCTCCTGTCGACGGCGATCCAAATTGGTACGTGCTCGTGTGGACGTACTGCCCGCGCGCGAAGGTGGAGGAAGCCGAGCATGCGGACGCGGCACCGTACAGCAGATGGGAGTCGGAGGGGTGGTTGCACGTAACCGACGGCGACGTCGTCGACTACAAGCCAATGAAGGCGCAGATCCTACACGCGGCAAAGATCTTCGACCTGGTCGAACTGGCGTACGACACGTGGAACGCCACGCATCTGGCCAATGAGCTAGCAGAGGAGGAAATCACGCTGGTCGAAGTGCCTCAGACGACACAAGGGATGTACCCGGGATCCAAGAAACTTGAGGAGTTGATCTACAGCAAGCGCATCGTCCATGGCGGTAACGCGGCGCTGCGATCTGCAATGGGCAACGTGTCCCTCTTGTTCGACTCCAACGGAAACTTCAGACCGGACAAGAAAAGGTCTAAGCAGAAGGGTCGAATCGATCCAGCGGTTGCGACCGTGCTCGCGCTGAGCCGGGCGGCCGTTCACGTGCCGGAGGACGGAGACGGTTTTTCAGATAACCCAATTATGGCGGGTGTGTAATGGCAAAGGAAAAGAAGCCGGGTCGAGTGAGAGCTGCGCTGCTTGACTGGCTCGGCGTGCCCATCCAATTGACGAACGCTGAGTTTTGGCGCGACTGGATGGGCACTTCGAGCAGCGGGAAGTCAGTGACGGTAGACGCCGCATTGCAGCTCTCTTCGGTCATGGCCTGCGTTCGGCTGCTGTCTACGACGGTCGCGACGCTGCCGTTGCGGGTCTACCGAACCAAGGCCGACGGATCGCGTGAGCTGGCAAAGGACCATGACCTGTATCAACTCCTGGCGCGACGGCCGAACCGTGAAATGACGCCGTCGCGCTTCATAAATCAAGTGGTGGCAAGCATTCTGCTGCGGGGTAACGCATTCGTGGAAAAGCGCCGCATCGGCCGGCGCGTGGTGTCGCTGTTACCGCTGCTGCCACAGAACATGCGCGTACGTCGTGGTGCCACTGGGCGTCTCGAGTACACGTACACGGAAGATGGAAAGCAGCGTTCTATCCGCGAGGACGACCTCATGCACATCCGTGGCTTTGGTGTTGACGGCGTCGCAGGCCTGCATCCAGTGCAGTTCGGTCGAGATGTGATCGGGTCCGCGATGGCGGCGGACGAAGCCGCAGGGAAAGTGTTTCAGAACGGCATGCAGTCATCCGGGTTTATCACGCACGAGGGCGGCCTGCTTAAGGATAGCCAGCGGGAGCGCGTGCGCAAGGAGATCGACAAGTTTGTCGGGTCGAAGAATGCGGGCAAGCTCATGGTCCTCGAGGCCGGGATGGCGTACCACGGGATCACGATGAATCCGGAAGCAGCTCAGATGCTCCAGACACGGTCCTACAACGTTGAGGAGATTTGCCGCTGGTTCGGTGTCCCGCCGTTCATGATCGGGCACATGGACAAGCAGAGCAGTTGGGCCTCGAGCGTTGAAAGTCAGAACCTGCATTTCCTGACTAGTTGTCTGCGCCCGCTGCTGGTCAACATCGAGCAGGAAATCTTGCGATGCCTGGTCGAGGATGAAGGCGCGGGCGATGTGTTCGCGGAGTTCTCGGTTGAAGGACTGCTGCGTGCTGACAGTGCCGGCCGCGCCGCGTACTACCGCTTCGGGTTGCAGGATGGTTGGCTGAGCCGAAACGAGGTGCGGGCCAAGGAGAACCTCGCGCCTATCGAGGGCGGGGAGATCTATACCGTGCAGGCGAACCTCGTCGCGCTGACAAAGCTCGGGGAGGTGGGCGCGGAGGGCGAACGGGTTAGAGCTGCTCTTAAGGCGTGGCTCGGTGCAGTAGAGGAGTCGGCCGCAACGGCCGACGCTGTCTAAGGAAATTTCATGGGAAAGAAGAATTTGCCGGCTGCGCCGGCTGTCGGCGCTCGCGCCGGCGTGGGATTCGAGCTTAGCGCGCGAGCGATGGAGTCGTGGCGCCCCTCAATCTCTGTGGCCGCTACCGACAAGACCGATGCGTCGATCACGATATTTGAGCCGATCGGCGCCGATCCCTGGACGGGCGAGGGGGTGACGGCAAGACGCATCTCGGCGGCTCTCCGCTCTATCGGAGGCAAGGACGTCGAAGTGCTGATTAACTCACCCGGCGGGAGTCTCTTCGAAGGTCTGGCAATTTACAACCTGCTTCGGGAATACGAGGGCAAGGTCACCGTCAAGATCCTCGGCATTGCGGCGTCCGCCGCATCCTTCATTGCCATGGCCGCTGACGAGATCCAGATCGCGCGCGCGGGTTTCTACATGATCCACAACGGCCAGGTGTGGGCGGCCGGTGATCGCAACGCTCTAGTCGAGGTCGCGGAATGGCTCAAGCCCTTCGACGCCGCGATGGCTGACATCTATGCGCAGCGCACCGACCTGGCTGCGGCAGATGTGGCAGAAATGATGGACCGGGAAACCTGGCTGACCGCTGCGGACGCGGTTGAGCAGGGGTTTGCCGACGGATACCTGGCGAGCGATCCGGTGGAGGACACCGAACCGAACCGCCAGGCGCAAGCCCTGCACAGGGTGGGAGTCGCGCTCGCAAAGCAGGGCATGCCGCTCGCGGAGCGCCGCAAGGTGCTCAACGACCTTCAGTTCTCGCCGCATTCCAGCGGCAACAAACCGGCCGTCTCGGCTGAAACCATGGCTGCGCTGCAGTCGGTCACTGACCGATTTGGTGCGGCCGCCAACGTTTAATAGGAGTTCATCCTCATGAGCAAGACCATCGAGCAGCTGCTCGAAGAAGTTACCGCGAAGCTGACGGCCGCGGATAAGAAGTTCACCGAGCACGCCGACAAGGCCATGACCGAGGCGAAGAGCGCAGGAGACCTGTCGAAGGAAATGAAGGCCTCCGTAGATAAGGTGGCCACCGAGTTCAACTCGCTCAAGACCATCCACGACAAGCTCGAGGCGAAGGTCACCGGCATCGAGCAGGCCGTTGCCGAGCTGCCGGCGCCGGGCAAAGTCACCTCCGCCCAGTCGATCGGTAGCGAAGTGATCGCCTCTGAGCGTCTGGAGCCGTTCGCCAAAAATATCCAGTCCGGCCAGCGCCTGTCGGTGCCGGTAAGCGCAGCCCTGCTGTCCTCCGACCTGCCGCCCAATACCGTGGAACCGGATCGCCAGCTTGGCGTTATTGGCCGGCCGCGCCAGCGCATCTTCGTGCGCAGCCTCATCGCTCCGGGTAAGACGTCCTCGAGCGCGATCTTCTACGTGCAGCAGACCGGCTTCGTGAATGCGGCGCGTGCCGTACTAGAGGGCACGTCCAAGCCGTACTCCGAGATCGAGTTCGAGGCCAAGATCCAGGCCGTCGCTACGATCGCGCACATGTTCAAGGCGTCCAAGCAGGTGCTCGACGACTTTAAGCAACTCGCGAGCCTCATCGACTCCGAAGCCCGCTACGGCCTGGACCTGGCCGAGGAGACGGAAATCTTGTTCGGCTCGGGCACGAATGCGTCGCTGCACGGCATCGTGCCCCAGGCGTCCGCCTTTGTGCCGGCGTTCCAAGTTGCCAAGCAGTCGGGCATCGACGACCTGCGCCTGGCAATGCTGCAAGCCCAGCTCGCTCGCGTGCCTGCGACCGGGCATGTGCTGCATTTCATGGACTGGGCCAAGATCGAGCTGCAAAAGGACGAGCTGGGCCGCTACATCCTGGCCAACCCGCTGGGGCTGATGGGGCCGGTCCTGTGGGGGTTGCCGGTGGTTCCGACCGAAATCCCGCAGTTCCTGGGCAAGTTCCTGACCGGCGCCTTCCGCGATGCTGCGCAGTTGTTCGACCGCGAGGAAGCAAACGTCGTGATCTCGACCGAGAACGCCGATGACTTTGAGAAGAATCTGATCTCGATCCGGGCCGAGAAGCGCCTCGGCCTTGCCGTCAAGCGCCCGGAAGGCTTCATTTTCGGGTCGTTCACTGCGCCCGAAGCCGGCGCTGGTCAGTAAGCTCGATGCCGCCTTCGGGCGGCCGCTCTAAGGAGATGTGATGAAAACGCAGACTATGAAGCTGATTGCGCTGCGCCCGTTCCTGCACGGCTACACCGTGCTGTCGGTGGGTGACGCGCTGGTGACAACGCCCGGGCATGCTAAGCAGTTGGTTCAGCTCGGGCATGCCCGCCTCGGCGCGGTGCCCGAGCCGATCGTTTCGGTTGCGGCCGCCCTCGGCGCTGGTGTAGGCAGCGGACCCACGACGCAGGACCTGGCGCCGCATGCCGATCCCGTGACCATGGGTGCGGACCGCAGTGCGGTAGATGTCGGCGATCTGGCGGGGGCACCCGCGCTCGTGGATGGGGCGCCCGCAGTCGCTGCGGAGCCCGGTTCGGATACCGGCGCAGCGGCGGTGGGGCCGGGGTCGAGCTCGGGCGCCGGTACGGACGGCGCGCCCCTCCAGGCATCGCAAAGCATGCAAGCTGACGCGGGTGCTGGAGACGGCGATTTGCTGAGCGCCACGACCACGAGCGCGACCGGCCCGGAGTCCCCGGAGCCCGCCGCCGAGGACGGGGCCGACGCTGAAGCCAAAGCGGCAACGCGGTCGCGTCGTCGGGCGAGCTGAAATGGCTCTGATCGCCCTCACGCTGGCGAAACGCCACCTGCGCGTGCGCACGGATGTAGACGATGAGCTCATCGCCTTCTATCTCGATGCGGCACAGCTTGCTGCGGAGGCATATCTCGGCGGCAAGCTGTGCTTGACGGAGGAGGAGCGGCAGCAGCTAGTCGCAGCCGGCGCGCCGCAGGATTCGGTCCTGATTGCCGGGGCAGATGTTAAGGCGGCGCTGCTCCTCACGGTGGGAAGCCTGTACGAGCATCGGGAGGATGCGGTCGTGGGCCAATCGGTGGCTAAGCTGCCGCGTGGCGCGGAGGCGCTGCTGTGGCCTCATCGCATTGAGGTCGGCGTATAGGAGGAGGTGCCGCGATGAAACTCCCGAGACCGGGTGAGCTGCGCGAAGTCGTGCGGATCCGCCGGCGCAGTGACTTACCCCAGGCGGGCGGGGGTCTTGACCCGCAATTCAGTGATGGGATCGAGGCGGACGCCAAGATCGAGCCCGTCGGCACGGCCGTCTACCTGAACGGCATTCAGTCCGACGACAAAATTACCCATCGGATATTCATGCGTGCCGAGATGGGGGCCAGCATAGATGCTGACTGTGTGGTTGTACACGAGTCGATCGTGTACAGCGTTCGTCGCCGGAGCGACGTGGGCGGGGCCCGCCGGTTCTGCGTAGTGGAGGTGGAAGAGCTTGGCAGCGAGTCGCGATATGGCTAAGTCCTCGGGCCTTCGGGCTGCGATGCACGTAGGTGGGTGGGACAGCTTCAGACGGCTCGACTTTGACCGAAGGGAGGTACGAAAAGGTTTTAGGCGTGTGGGGCGTTTGGTGCAGGTCGCTGCCCGCAAGCGGATCCGCAAGGGTGCCGCGCTTCAAGACTATCCGGCAGGCCGGCGCGGGACACTAGTGCGCAGTATTTCCGTCAAGGTGAGCCGACCTGGCTTCCTTGTCCGCGTGGCGCCATTCAAGACGCCCGCCATGGGCGAGGACTTCTACCCGGCGTATCTCTTTTACGGGGTGACGGGAAAGCCCCGGCGCAAGGACCGTCACGCGCAGGTCAAGGACGGGAAGTGGCGTGTCAAACCACGCGGCAATTACATGACGGATGCCCTGGAAGAGCAAGCCGGGAATATACGGTCGGTGCTTTCAGCGGCGCTGGCCCAAGCACTCAAGTAGGGAGGCGAAATGCGGATTTCTCCGGTGGTCGAGCACGTAAAGCGGTACGTGCCGGCATTTGAAGGTCGCGTAGCCGGAGGGCTAGACACTGATGTGGTGATGGGATCGGCTCACATGAAGCCGCCGGCGGCATACGTCATCCAGACTGAGGACGATGCGGCAGACACGCAATCGCAGACTTCATATCTGCAGGAGGTCCGGGATTCGATTGACGTTGTTGTGGTCCTTGCTACCCAGGATGAGCAAGGATTCCGCGATGCCGACCTGTTGCACGAGATTCGGCGGCAACTGCTGGTGGCGCTGGCGGGGTGGGAGCCTGACCCTGGATATGAAGGTCTGATCTACAACGGCGGCGATCTGGTCAGACTTGATCGTGCTCGCTGCGTCTACCGATTCTCCTTCTCCGCCGGATTCACGCTCGGTCGCGCTTCCTATGACCATGCGCCAGGCAAACCGGCGGAAACGTGGGAGGAGTACGAACGGGATGGGCTGGAGCCGTTTGCGGGCGTCACATTGCATTTGGACGCAATTGATCCTATGGCCGATCCGAATCTCAAAAAGCCCGGCCCTGATGGCCGGATTGAACACGAAGCAAGAATGGAGTTGCCTCATGGCGAAACCTGAAATTCACGTGGTACCCGCGCCGGGTCGGACCGTTCCGGATCCGGCGCGAGGTGACTACCTGCCCGCCGAAGGGCGCAAGGTGATGCGCGATCCGTACTGGATCCGCCGCATCGACGACAAGGATGTGACCGTTACCGAGCAAGGGGCGGTCAAGAAGGCAGGGAGCAGCAACAAATGATTTCCTTCAACTCCGTTCCTAACGAGCTGCGCGTACCGCTGTTTTACGCGGAGATGGACAATTCCCAGGCCAACAGCGGGACGACGCAACTGCGGCGCCTCATCATTGCGCCTGTGAACGACAGCTCCACTGTCCCGACCGAGCTCGTTATCGCCAGCCAGGAAAGCGAGGTGCGTGCGTTGGCCGGTCTCGGATCCCCGCTCGAGCAAGCGTTTGCCGCATGGCGGCGCTGCGATCCGATGGGCGAAGTATGGATCCTCCCCGTAAAGCTGGAGGAGGGCACCGCCGCTGCCGGCCAAGTCGTCGTGACCGGCACGGCTACGGAGTCCGGCGTCCTCAGTTTCTACGTCGGTGATGACCGCGTCCAGATCACGATCGCCAGTGGCATGAATGCTGCAGCGGTCGGTAGTGCTCTTGTTGCGGCGGTGAATGGGAAGGGGCTTAGCGTTCGAGCTACTGCCGCTCCCGCAGACACTGCGACGGTCGCGCTGACCGCCACCTTCAAGGGGCTGCTCGGAAACGATATTCGCCTGGGCATGAATCTTCGGGGCAGTGCCGGCGGCGAGCGAACACCCAGCGGTCTCACGCTCGCTGTGACCCAGCCGGCCGGCGGCACGGGGGTTCCGGACGTGGAAGAGGTCCTCGCGAAGGTGGGCGACGCCGAGTTTGAGTTCGTGTTCCATACCTTCACGGACACCGGATCGCTTGACGCATTCAAGCTTTGGATGGATGACAGCACCGGCCGCTGGTCGTGGGGAAAAATGCTGTACGGCCACGTCTACACGGCTCGACGCGGTACGGTGGGTGAGATGGTCACCGAGGGGCGCGCACGAAACGACCAGCATCACACGATTCATGGATTCGAAGTGCAGACGTCTGCACCGGCGTGGAAAGTGGGTGCTGCCTATGCGGCTCGCCAGGCCGTGTTTATCTCCGCTGATCCCGCGCGTCCGACGCAGACCGGAGAGCTGACCGGAATTGCGCCACCCGCAGAGGGTAAGCGGTTTCTGCTTGTCGAGCGGCAGTCGCTCCTGTGGTCTGGGATCGCGACGTCTTATTGCACCGTTGACGGTGTACGGATCGAGCGGGCAGTTACGACGTACCAGCGCAATGCGTACGGGCAGCCGGATGATTCTTACCTCGACAGCGAGACGATGCACCAGTCGGCGTACATCATCCGCTTCTTGAAGGGGCGCATCACGAGCAAGTATGGCCGTCACAAGCTCGCGAACGACGGTACGCGATTCGGTGCGGGCCAGGCCATTGTGACGCCCAGCATCATCCGGAATGAGCTGATCGCCGCGTACAGCGCCCTCGAGCGCCAAGGCATCGTGGAGAACATGGAAGCGTTCCAAGAACACCTGATCGTCGAGCGCGATGCGCAGAATCCGAATCGCGTGAATATCCTGTTCCCGCCGGACTACGTGAATCAGCTGCGCGTCGTGGCGCTGCTCAACCAGTTCCGGCAGCAGTACCCCGACGCCTCGTAAGCGCACACACGTGCAACCCAGGGCCCGCCAAGTGCGGGCCTCTTTTTATTTGGACAAGGAGTTTTGTCATGGGCCAGAAGGTAGCCGGCACCGTCTATTTCAAAGTGGACGGCGAGCAGCTTGAAGTTACGGGCGCCGTAGAGGCGCCGACCACGAACAGCACCCGAGAGAGCCTGCGGCCGGGGTTCTTTTCGGAAACCGACCGCGTGCCGTACTTGAAGGTCGACGCACTGTATACGCCGGGCTTTCCAATGAAGAAGCTGCAGGACGCGACCAACATGACGGTGACCGCCGAATTCAAGAACGGGCGCACGTATGTGCTCTCGGAGGCGTACCAAGTCGGAGAGCCGGTTGTGAGCGGCGATGACGGCAAGATTCAACTGCAGTTCGACGGTGTCGAGGGGGTATGGCAATGACCGATGAATATGTCCTGTTCAGCCCTATCAAGGCCCACGGGGAAGAGTTGAAGGTCCTCACCCTGCGCAGTCTGACGCCGGCAGATGCGCGGGCTGTGAAGGCGCTGCCGTACCACGTGGCGACCGATGAGTCAGTGCGTATCGACCCCGAAGCAGCGGCGAAGTACATCGTCCGTATGGCCGGCATTCCGCTCGGTTCGGTCGATCAGCTCGACATGGCGGACTTCAACGCACTGGCCTGGAAGGTGGCCGGTTTTTTCTTGGGGTCGGCGTCGCAACGTACGACGAGCTCCGACGCCTCGTCTACAACGTCGCGTACTTCTGGCGAATAGACCCGGAAGTAACCATGGCGCGCCCGCTCGAGCTGCTGCTCGAGCAGGCGAAAGAATGCGATCGCATCGCGCAGCCGCTTGAGCAGCAGGAGGGATAGCACATGGCCGGAGAAAAGTTCCAGCTGAAGGCGTTGATTACGGGCGTTGACAAGCTGTCGCCCACGCTGGCCGGCGCTCGGAAGAACGTGGCTGGGTTTCGCAAGACGCTCGAGTCGAGCAGCCTCGCAAAGGGCTTCAGCTTGGGTGACGTCGTGCGAGGCGGAGCCTTCGCGGCGCCGTTCATTGCAGGCGCGAAGGCGGCGATCGAATTTGAATCAGCGATGGCCGACGTTCGCAAGGTCGTCGATTTTGACTCGCCGCAGCAGTTTAAGGAGATGGGGCAGGACGTTATCAAGATGTCCACGCGCCTTCCGATGGCGGCAAAGGACATTGCGGCGATTGTCGCAGCGGGGGGGCAGGCCGGCCTGGCCAGGGGCGAGCTGACTCGATTCGCCGAGGATGCGGTCAAGATGGGCGTTGCGTTCGACAGCACGGCGGAGGAGTCCGGCGACATGATGGCGAAGTGGCGCACGTCATTCCGCATGACGCAGGATGAGGTTGTCGCGCTGGCCGACAAGATCAACTATCTGAGCAACAACGGCCCGGCATCGGCAAAGCAGATCTCGTCGATCGTCACGCGAATCGGGCCGCTGGGGGAAGTGGCGGGTCTGGCGTCCGGTCAGATCGCGGCGATGGGCGCGACGTTGGCCGGGATGGGCGTGCAGGAGGAGATCGCTGCGACCGGCATGAAGAACTTCATGCTAACGCTCACTTCCGGTGCGTCCGCAACCAAGCAACAGCAGCAGGTGTTCAAGGCGCTGCGTATGGACTCCAAGAAGGTTGCGGTCGACATGCAGAAGGACGCGCAGGGAACGATCGTGCGGATCTTGACGGCGATCAGCAAGGTCGACAAAACGAAGCAGGCATCTGTGCTTCAGACACTGTTCGGGCGCGAGTCCATCGGCGCGATCGCACCGATGCTGAACAACCTTGATCTGCTCAAGCGAAACCTCGCGAACGTCAGTGCCGAGACCGAGTACGCGGGCTCAATGAACAAGGAGTACGAGGCGCGGGCGGCAACGACGGCAAACAACATCCAGCTCCTGCAGAACCGCGCCGTAGCGTTGGGAAACGCGATCGGCTCGACGCTGCTGCCGCCGATCAACGGCTTTATCGGCGCGGCGGGGCCGATGATTGATCGGGTGACCGGACTGATCCAGCTAAACCCGTGGCTCGTAAAAGGTGTCCTGGGCGCGGCGCTCGCATTCGGTGCGATCCGCGTGGCGATGGTCGGAGCGGCCTTCGCAATGAAGGCGCTCAATGCAGTCGTCTCGATGAGCCCGCTTGGCATGGTGGTTCGTGGGATGGCGCTGGCGGCGGGGTTTCTGCTTGCCAACTGGTCCACCGTCGGGCCCTGGTTTAGCGATCTGTGGGGAAGTATTGAAGGCTGGGGCAATGATGCGTGGCAGGGTATTCAGGGCTCGTGGTCCACAGTGACGGGCTTCTTCGACGGGATCTGGAAGTCGTTGGTCGCTGGCGCGTCGGTCGCCTGGGAGGGGCTGAAAGGCGCCTTCTTGAATGTGACTCCGCTTGGTTTGGTCATAAAGAACTGGGAGCCGTTGGTCGCTTGGTTCAAAGACCTCTGGGAGCGGGTGAAAACCTACATTGAGCCGATTACAGGGGGGCTTCAGTGGCTTAAAGACAAGGTCGGGGGGGTCTTCGGCGGCGGGGATGCGAAACCTACTGCGCCGGCCGAGGCCTCGGGAACGGCTGGTTCTGCCGCTGGCGGGCTCGTGGGTCGTGGGGCGGGACAAAGCGTGGCGGCGTATCAGGAGGCGCGAGCGAGCGGTGGTGGTGCGGGCTTGGCGGCCTCCGCAAGCGCTCCGCAGCCTGCGAAGCTGGACGGAGATTTGCGGATTCGCTTTGAGGGTGCGCCGCAGGGTATGCGGGTGGAGAGTGCGAAGACCAATCAGTCGGGCCTGAGCGTTAGTCCATCCGTCGGTTATCGAACGCTTGGCGGGGTGGGCTGATATGGGCTGGAAAGAAGAAAAGCAGAAAGCGTCGTTCCGTGGTGTGCCGTTTCTCGTCGACGCAGATAGCGGCCGGCGCGGTCGTCGCACTGTGTTGCACGAGTATCCAAAGCGCGACGAGCCGATGGTCGAAGACATGGGGCTCGCGACTCGCAATTACAAAATGGGTGCATGGGTCGCGGGTCCTGACTGCTTTGTCCAGCGGGACGCTTTGCTCAAGGTGCTCGAGGAGCCGGGGGCCGGCGAGCTGGTGCATCCGTGGTATGGGCGTGTGGTGGTGGTCTGCACGAGTGTCGACGTTTCTCACTCTGAGAGCGAGGGTGGCGTCGTTCGGTTTGATCTGGAGTTCGTCAAGGGTGCCTCATCGGCTTTTCCGGTTGGCACCGCAAACACGGCTGTGCGAGCTGATCTTGCGGCTTCGAACGTGCAGACGTCTGCAATGTCGCGATTCGCGAATGCGACACGTACGCTGGACATGGCCAAAGCACAGACCAAGGTTGTACTCGGGGCCCTGTCAGAGGTGCGCGGGCTTATCGACCAAACGACGTCGCCGCTGCGGTCCGCGTTCCAAACTGTCCAACAGGTCTACGCGGATATCGTCACCGCACCGGACAAGTTTGCTGCGATGCTCTTTTCGCTCGTGGATGACGCGCAGCGGGAATTTGGAGGGTTTGGCAACTTCGCCAAGGGGAGCGGGCTGATCTCGCTGGCGGGGATCTTTGGCAAGAGCGGCGCGGCTCACAGCTTGGGCAACGTTAATCGCTCCAATGAGCCCGTGACGGCGGCGCTGATCGGCGGGATTGTCGACCTTACTCGGGATGCGCTGATCGTCGATGCCGTTCGCGATGTGTCCGTCCTGCCGAACGGCAGTCCTCCGCGACGCCCGTCCGCGATGGTTGCTGTCGGTTCGGCTATGCAGGATGCGGTCCGGGCCGACGCGAGTAACGGCGGGGAGCTGGCGGAGACCCTGCTCGGTGACCAGGCGCGCGATCTCCCTGTCGTCGATGACGTGCGCATCGTGCGGGACGAGTTGAAAGAGGCGATTTGGAACGTCGCACTGAATGCGCCGCCTGCGCATTATGAAGCGCTTGCGGGGGCAAGACAGACAGCGGGCCGTCATCTGGACATGGTGGGCTTGAGGGGGCATAGGCTGACGAGCTACTCGCCGGTCGCTGTCATGCCGGGCCTTGTCCTTGCGTATCGCGAGTACGCGGACGCAACCCGCGCGGGCGAGATCGTGACTCGCAATGGCGTACAGCATCCGGGCTTTTTGCCCGCGCGTGAACTCAAGCTAATTGGAGGTAGCCGTGGAGGAGCAGGTTGATCTAGAGAACGTGGTAACGCTCACGGTCGATGGCCAGGATTACCGGGGATGGAAAGAGATTCAGATCGGCGCCGGCATTGAGCGCCTGGCGCGGGATTTCTCCCTGTCCATTACCTGGCGTTGGCCGGGAAGTACCGAGCGGCCGATCCGGATCCGGCAAGGCGCTCGGTGCGAAGTCCGAATTGGTCGCGAATTGGTGCTGACTGGCTTTGTCTTTGCCACGCCGATTCGGTACTCCGCCACGGAGGTAACGGTGTCGGTGACAGGGCGGTCCCTCACGGCGGATCTGATTGACTGCACGGTCGACGAGAAACCTGGTCAATGGCGGGGGCAGTCTGTTGCAGAAGTTGTGCGGGCTTTGGCTGGCTCCTACGGTGTCGCCGTCGTCGATGAGATTCGTGATGGCGCCGTCGTCGCCGATCACAGCGTGGAGCCAACCGAGACCGTGTTCGAGTCGATCGACCGGCTGCTCAGTCTGTCCGAACTCTTCGCGACTGACGACGGGCGCGGTCGCTTGGTCATGGCGCGGCCAGGCAGCGAGGGACGAGCAACCGATGTATTGGTCCTGGGCGAGAACATTAAGGAGGGGGACGCAGGTCTAGATTTCGCGAACTTGTACTCCGAGTACCGGTGCGTGGGACAGCGGTCGGGCTCCGATGAGGTTTTCGCCGAAGCCGCTTCCGAAGTCTCCGCGCGGGTGACCGACGGGCGTGTGCAGCGACGCCGCATGCTCAAAGTCAACCCGAGCGGCCAGCTCACGCCGGCATTGGCGCAGCGCCGCGTGGAGTGGGAGCGGGACTACCGGCTCAGCCGTGCGCTCAAGGTCTCGTATGTAGTCCAGGGCTGGCGACAGAGCGACGGCTCGCTGTGGCGGCCAAACCTCATCGCGCGAGTGAGGGACGATCTGATTGGATTTGACCGCGACATGCTGATTTCCGAGGTGTCTTACGTCCTCGGGGATAGTGGCATGGTGAGCCGGATGACGTTGGCGCCGCCGGAAGGGTTCATCCCGGAGCCTTCGCACAAAAAGGGAAGGAAGCGCAAGAAGGGTAAGGGCGGTGACGCCTTTGAGTACCTATTGGCCGAAGATTGGGAGGATGGACCATGAGCGGTTTTGGCAGCGCGCTGCGCAATGTTGTTGTCCGTGGTGTGGTTGCCGTGGTGGAGGCCGGGCGAAAGATGCAGGCTATTCAAGTGCGGCTCACTGCGGGAGAAGTGAAGGGCAATGTAGAGCACTTTGAGCCGTACGGTTGGTCGTCGCACCCGCATTCTGGCGCAGAAGCCGTGATCGCATTTGTCGGCGGCGACCGATCCCACGGTGTCGCGCTCTGCGTCTCGGATCGCAGGTACAGGCTCGTCGGACTTGAGGCTGGCGAGGTGGCCATCTACTCGGATGAGGGCGATTCAGTTGTGCTAAAGCGCGGGCGCGTGGTGGAGGTCACTACCGAGACGTTCCGCCTAAACGCAAAGCGTTGTGAGCTGAACGCTCCCGAAGGCATTTTGCTTAACTCGGACCTTGTTTCGGCAAGCAAAGATATCAGGGCAGAGGGCGACGTTGTGGCGGGCGGGAAGAGCCTGCGCGACCATCGGCACAAAGATGTACAGCCAGGCTCGGGTACGAGCGGAGGGCCGGTGTGATGGACCTTCGATTCGTGTCAGGAGTGAGCACAACGCTTGGCCGTGCGGTAGTTATCAGCCTTTTCACTTGGCGGCGCGCACTGGATAGTGACCCGGTCGACGACTCGGATCTGCAGGGGTGGTGGGGTGATTCGTTTCCGGCCATAACTGATGATCGCATTGGGTCGCGTCTATGGCTGCTTCGGCGCCGAACTTTGACCGAGCAGACCCGAATCGACGCCATCGCTTACGCCCGCGAGTCGCTGCAGTGGATGATCGATGACGCCATCTTGACTGGGGTCGAGATCGAGGCCGAGAGGCAGGGGCGAGAGCGCTTGGCGATGCGCGTGGTGGGCTTGCATGCGGACGGCTCGACCGAGCTGCTCGCTGACTTCAACGATATATGGCAGGTGATAGCAAATGCCTTTTGATATTCCTTCGTTACCCGTGTTGGTGACACGCGCCGAAAGCGATCTGACTGCGCTGGCCGATGCGGCACTACGCCGGTCGGATCAGCAAGTCCTGTCGCGCTGCCACGCAGGGGCGACATACGGCCTGTACGGATTTCTGGGGTGGCTGTCTCGCCAGATTCTGCCGGACACTTGCGAGGAGGACGTCCTCGCGCGATGGGCCGCGATGAAAGCTGTACCCAGAACTCCCGCAACGAGTGCGTCCGGCGGCGTGGTGATGCGGGGCGCGGTCAGTTCGATTCTTGACGCCGGCGCCTTGCTCCAGTCACAGGACGGCCGCCAATACGTCACGACCCAAACGGTCATCTTCGCCTCCGACCGTGAGACGGTGCCCATTCGCGCGGTGGTACCCGGGACCGCAGGTAATGCGCCTGCCGGCACCGCTCTGTCCTTGGTGTCTCCGAATGTCGGCGTGCAAGACCAAGGGGATGTGGCGGCGGGAGGGCTGTCGGCCGGGACAGATGAAGAGCGGCTCGAGGCATGGCGAGCTCGAGTGATCGCGGATTTTAGGCGCGTACCGCATGGCGGAGACGAAGAGGATTACGAGAATTGGGCGATGGAGGTGCCTGGCGTGACGCGCGCGTGGGCGCGCGGAAACTACCTAGGGTTGGGCACCGTAGCGGTGTTCTTCGCTCGAGACAATGACTCCAATCCCATACCGGGCGCGGAGGCAGTCGCCGCCGTCCTGGCGCACCTTGAGTCGAAGCGGCCTGTCACGGCGGAGGTTTATGTCCTCGCTCCGAAGCCGCTGCCGGTCGAGTATCGGATCGCGCTGACGCCCGACAGTGCAACGCTTCGCGCAAGGGTTGAGGCATCGCTGCGCGACTTGCATCTGAGGGAGGGGGACCTGGGGCAACGGCTTCTCTGGACTCACATCGGTGAGGCGATCAGCGGGACGCCCGGCGAGGAGGATCATCGCCTGGAGGCGCCAGCGGCCGACGTGGTGCCGGCTGCAGACCAGTTGCCGACGTTTGGGGGTGTGGAATGGCTGTGAGGTCTGGACAGGATTATCACGCGCAGCTCTTGGCCCTTCTGCCGCCTGGTCCTGCTTGGGACGCGGAGGCAGTGCCGGAGCTGGTCAAGGTGTTAGAAGCGCTCGCCCAGGAGTTCGCTCGCGTGGATGCCCGCGCCGACAGTCTGCTCGGTGAGATGGTGCCGTCTGGGGTGCGCGAGTTGTTGCTGGACTGGGAGCGGGTGCTCGGTATGCCTGATCCTTGCCTGGGCGCCGAGGGTGGGTTCGCCGAGCGTCGGGCGGAGGTCGTGAGGCGCTTCGGGGAGGTTGGCCGCCAGGATCCGCTTTACTTCGTGGAAATCGCACGCAAGCTCGGTTACCCCGACGCCTGGGTGGAGGAATACAGGGCGCCACGGTTCGGGCGGTCGATTTTTGGCCAGGCCCGATTCGGCACCAGGCAGCAGCAATTCCTGTGGAAGTTTCATCTCGGCGCGCGCCGAGCTGGCGGGGCGCGGTTCGGCGTTACGCAGTGGGGTGAGCGCTTCGGGGCAAACCCGAACAACATCGTCGAGTGCATTGTGCGGCGCTACCGGCCTGCGCACACGCATGTCATCTTTGAGTATCAGTGAGGTAACAGATGGATTATCCGAAGAATGTCCCCGGCGTGGGATTGGTCGCGGGTCGGTTTGTAAATGAAGATCCGATCGCGGGCCGGGCGGGATCATTGATTCCGGCCGAGTGGGGCAATGCCGTAACTGACGAGCTGCTGGCTGTAATAGGTGCGGCGGAGCTCCTGCCCAGCGAGGCGGACAACGGTCAATTGCTGAAGGCGATCAACAGGCTCATTGGGCTGGCCGTGAAGGGCCGGCCGTTGGTGTATTCGATTAGCGATCTGCCGACGCAGGATGTGGGGCCGATTGTCGTGGCCGAGTGTGCTGAGGTGTGGCTCTGGTCCGCATCGGCAGCATTCACCGGCTATCGGTCGCCGCTATGCGGTCGGCCCTTGGATGGTCACACGGTCACGCCGCTGCCCAGCGAAGTTGATGCAGTGGGTGGCGTCGTAGGAAAGATGGCATACCCGGGCTTGTGGGGCTACGCCCAGGAGAACGGCTTGGTCGTGACCCAGGCGATTTGGACTGCGAATCGGGGCGCGCATTACTTCGTCGACGTCGACAGCACAAACTTTCGGCTTCCGGATTTGCGGGATATGTTCCGCCGTTTCACTGGAACTGACGCTGACACTGCAAATGCGAGAGGGTTGGGAAGTCGACAGGTAGCACAGGTGCGTGTGAAGAACACGGGCATCAGAATCATGGGGCCGGACTTTGATACCGCGTCCTATTCTGTCTCGCCCGGCTCGACACAGGGCTACTCGCAACTGGCCAGCCTGGTGCCTGACGCCGGCACCAAAGAAACCCGGCCATTGAACGCCGCGTATCACCCGAGGATCCACGCATAGCACCGTCACCTTCACTGCAAATGCAAGGGATCTGGGCACCCGCCAGCATGACCAACTCAGGTCACACGCACATACGTACAACGGGACGTCCTTGGTAGCCACCGGCGCCGGGTCGGGAGTCAATATCTACGGCAATTTCTCAGGCAACACCTCGACTGCCGGAGGTACCGAGACCAGGCCCGTGAACGTCGCCTACCAACCCAGAATTCATGCGTAGCTCAGGCATGAATCCGCGGGCAATAAGCCGCGTTGACGGGGCGCGTTTCAGGCCCTCCTGCTACGTCGGTCGTCATTCCCGAGCCATCCAGCAAGGCCCAGGCTTGTGTTCCCGTGACCGCCTCTACACGGTTCGGACTAATGCGTTTAGTGATGTTGTGGATGTGCTGTTGGAGCCCCTGCGCTTGCAGGGTTCCCAACTCTCTCGCATTTGCAGTGAGGCGGACGTCATGCGTGGATCCTTGGGTGAAACGCCACGTTT
>RCUK01000460.1_pt1 | contig 36728 bp, 27 predicted proteins | sample 2166381 | NCBI WGS metagenome assembly RCUK01 (sample SAMN09932809, study PRJNA488358) | compost metagenome | isolation source: compost soil in an enriched community | place: Germany: Experimental Botanical Garden | reverse complement strand
CTGGGCTTAAGTGGGTATCTACTCCATCGTTTCTTAACCTTTTCTCCGGCCATTCTTAACCCACCGACCGAAAGCTAGCTAAACCTGTGGTATGGGCGGGAGGCAACAGCACTAAGCTTTTACCGATGTTTAACTAAAGCAGGACTAAACATAGGGTTAAGCAGGTATAGCGCAAGCCTGGCTAAAAGGTGGCCTTAACGTGGAGTAAATGCGGAATAAAGGTGGGGTGTTGTGATGTTTTATGGATTTTAATCAGATTAAAATGGGATATTATTGCTTTTGTTTAACCTAATATACAAAAATTAAGGCTCAGGTACAAGTCTTAGCTCCAACGCACTGAAAGTACTTCATTAAAACCAATTCCGATCCTAAAAGCACAAGTCAGGAAGCAGCAATGTTCTACCTACTAAGACTTGCGCTAGAGAGGATTAATAAACGTATTGGGTTTCGTGTAAAAAAAGACATTAAAATCATAAAACAATTAATATATACACAATCAGGTTTCGATTTGGTGTAAAAAAATTAGTAACCAAAAAATTACAGTTATTTGATTATTATAATTGTGAATATTTAAATTAATCCTTTCAAAAACTATGAAAACCAAAACTCTAAAAATGATCCTTTACGCTTTTGTGTTGGGATCTCTAACTTTATCATTATTTTATGCTTGTAAAAAGAATGAAATTGTTGATAATTCAAAACTTGAACGCTTTACACTTAAAAGCGAAACAAAAGTCCAAAGTTTACCTGATGTTATTAAAAGTAAATCTCTAAAGGCTTATCTTAATGCAATAACGGAATTAGACCTTTCAACAGTGACTTTATCAAAGGTAAACGAAACAGATACGCTGGAATTTTATAAAATTTTGTATAAAAACAATCCTGAAAAGGCATTATTTTTATATCATTTTATCAATTCCGATAGTTATCTTCCTTTAGGTATTGAACATACCAACGATAGCGCAACTTCATATGATAAAATGATTGTTAGTGATTTGAGAGGGACTGTTTTGAATATTCAGGAATATAAGAACAAAAAATATATTGGCTTTGTTAATGATAAGAATCTCGGTGATGTAAACGTTAAGATTAGTGGCGGACAACGTGAGAAATTGATGCTTGTAGATCCAAATGGGCCAGCTCAAATGGAAGGTTGCTATGCTTGTATTAATCGTGTATATAAAGAAACAAATGATAAATGCGCTGCCGACTTTGTCTGCGATATTGGCTGCAGCTTTAATGTTGCCTGCAAAGCACTATTTCTAGCTTCGGCAACTGCTGTATGTACCAGTGGAGGTATAGGCCCACGTCCTTGCGGTATATTCCAAGATTAACTAAAATAAACTTACTATGAAAAAGATACTTTATATTGTTATTGCAGCGTTCACCTTGTCAAGTGTTGGAATACTTATGTTTGTTAATGACGCTGACCCTAATATTTCAAGGTTAGTCATAGTCATATCGATGATCTTGAACGTAACATGGGTAATTATGTTAATTATAAAACTCCGGAAACCAGCGAACCATTTTAAGTAAGCCTGTAACAAAATTATTAAAGCCCACTCTGACGCAAGTCTTAGCACCCATAACCTGCGTAACGGACTGAATGTACTTCATTAAAACCAATTCGGATATTATAAGTACAAGTCGACCAAACCGCAACCCTGTCCGCTAGGACCTGCGCTAGTGAGGTAGAAACTTCAAAACCAATTCTTCCCATTCCTGTTCGAGGCTATGCGAAGGAAAGGGCTGTGCTGCTTTCCTGTACCAGTAACCCGCATTAAATTCATCACCTTCTTTGCGATGCAGGTAGGCATGAACATGTGCTGACTCCTGATCACTGAGGTGATCGACGAGGTTGTGGGCTTTATCCCATGCTCCTTTTCCATCATACCACAATGCCTTAACCTGAGCAGAAAGCGCAGCATCCGGAAAATCGTTTGTTAAAGTCTTTTTAAATTCTGCTATACTTCTCATGAGCAATCATGTAATATCGTGATTCGAAAATGTTCATTGTAGTTAAAGGTTTTTGCGTCCTGCTACTCAATTGTGTTTAACCTGGTTTCAAATATAACTTAAATTAAGCATGCTAGTTTGCCATACCCATAGCTTTCTTAATGAACCTTGCACAAGCGCGCTATTTACTACCCCACCTGTGCAAGTTCAGTCATTCATCACTTACTTAAATTAAACTGCGATAACAATCATATTAACAAACAGTTATTTGGCTGCTATAACCTCCGGACTGCTTATGGTTTTAATGATAAACCTGTTGATGATTTCGCTCTCTTCAGTAAATCCACAATCAAATTTGATGGTGTGTTTACCGGTTTTTAAGGCTGGAACAGGCTGTTTTAAAGTAATTTCTTTTTTAAAACCGCCTTTGCTGTTGTAAACCTTAACTGTTGTACCATTGCATACAATAGAGTTTCCGGCTTCAAATTCGCCGGGTAGTTCCAACTTAAAGTAACCATCCAGCTCTAACCACGGATTGCTGATCACGCCTTCTTTGCCGGTAAATGTAAGCGTAAAGTTTAAAGGCTGTTCTGCATTGCTGTTGGTAAATTGCCACTCTGAAAAGGTAGGTTGCCCCGGCTGTAGTAGCTGCTTGGCATGTTCAAACTTTTTTTTTTTAAATGGATACAGTTTCCAGCCCTGGCTATGTTGTTCGAGATGGAAATCGTTTTCAGGATTTTTTAAGCGGCTAAGCTGGTCGGCACTAAAAATGTTCTTTTTGTAAGCTTCCTGCCAAAGTTTAATGAGTGCGAGTAACTGACTCGTATTTGGATTCTTTTGCAGGTTTTTATAACGCGCAACCAAAGCAAAACCTGCATGATAACCGGCAGCCCGGGCCATCATCCATTCTATATCCTCAGCGGTGGTTGTAGAGGATAGTAAAAACCATCCCAGCATGTTTGGCATATAATTTCTTTCGAGAAAAGGCTGATTTTCTAACCTGTAATCGCCCTGCGACTCGCGAAATCCGCCGTACCAGGGCTCACCCCAGTTCCAGTAATGGCAAATGTGCCAGTAGTAGTGACTAGATCTGCTGGTACCGTTAACCAAAGTGTGTTTGGTATCTTTAAAAACCTTCTCGGCAAAAGCCTGCATACCATAATCACCTTCCCCGGCCGATAAACAACCTTCGTGTCCGTCGAAATCCATTTGCGAAATGCCTGTTTCGTTAAAGAAGCGACCTAAATTACCGGCAATTTCCTGTTGAAGGTTAAAATTGGTAAAGAGTGTATTGTAAGGATAATCCATCATCATCCCAATCGCTGTTCCTTTGGCATGTGCAAGGGCTTTGGTGCCATAAGCCCCACGCTGGCAATCGAGTAATTTATAAGGAGCGGTAGCCGTTACTTCGCGGAAACGGATAATTTCATCGCCGATAAGCACTGCGTGTAGTGTACTTGGCTTTATATTTTTAAAATACTCGTTGGATTCGACTGTAATTTCGGTAGCTGTTGGTGCTATTTCTTCGGTTAAGATGGAGCTACCGGTTAAAGCAAGCCGCTTGTCGGGCACTGGTGTAACATAAGGATCGTTGGTGTTCACAAAATTACTAAGGGTGTGTACGCCAATACGGATGCCTTTTTTCGATGCCTTATCTACACAAACTTTCATACCTGCGTTGCCATGTGGAAAGGCGGTTGGGTTTAAAATAAAATGTCCCCACGATTGAAAGGGTCCCTCCTGGTAGAGCGACATTAGTCCTGCCTGCTGCGTATAGTTCAACATAGAATCGATATTGCTTTCGTCGAAATCAGAAATCATGTAGGCTCTTCCGGTTTCGGGCGACTGTTTGTGCCAAACGCCATTAATTAAGGGGTGTGGCAAGCCTTCGGCAAGTTCGATTGCACCAATACGCGTTAATACCTCATTTTCAGGCGCTCCAAAAAGTGCAATTTTCGAACCTACAGTGGTTTCGTTTGCAATTGCCTTAACCGGCATATTTGGATATTGGTTCCATACGGTATGTATCCTGTCTTGTGAGCGATCGAGACTAAAGGCCTGCAAACTACTGCCATAAGGCTGACTTACCGCTACCGAACCTCTTGAATAATCGGCTCCTTCTGCATTATTAAGCACACCGCCCAGCGTTTTTACATTTAAAGTTTGAAGTCCAATGGCATAACTTCCATCGCGCACTACACCAACCACTTCGCCAATGGTTTTACCAATTAGGGTTGGATAGGGTCCCCAAATCACTGCGTTTACTTTATCTTTTGCACTTAAACGTATCAATTCAAAAACCAGGTGGCTTTTCTTCTGGATAATTTTAACATCGGCAGTAATTTTCGAACCTGCAAAAGTCAGCGTAAGGGTGCCCGATTTACCATTAAATGCAGCTTGCGTTGGTTCCTCCCACTGCTGGCCGGTTTGAATTTGTAATAAGGATGCCTTTACTCCGCCAGCCAGATAGTTCTTGCCGGTTTTAGGGTTTAACAGGGTGGTAATTTGTCCTGAAGGGGAAATGTTCAGGGCAAGATCCTCGGTTTTTAGTTGTGTAGACTGTGCCCGGCTACTCAGAAAATGGAGCAGCAGTACAAAATTAATCAATAGTGTTTTTTTCATGAATTTGTTTGTGTGTGGTTTATTAAAATGAGGATCGATGATCACATCACTGCTAAATTAGCCAATTTACAGCCCTCAAAACTGATGGTAAATTGACCAATACCGATGTTTTATTTGCAGCCGCATGCTTGTAATACCCTAAAATTGGACAGCATTTACCTTTAATTCTGGCGTTCTATTTTTTTACAATAGGTTTTAGAATACCTGCATTATTTACCAAAAACTCCTCCCAACCAAATGGCCGGGAAGAGCTTGTATGCTTAATCCAAGAGCGAATAAGGGATGATTTGTCTGGCCTAAATTAGAAACAGCGCTCTTTAAAAACTCCTCAAATTTTGACTTTTACCGATGCTTTTTTGATGATATAAAATCCTATCGGCCTTGAGTTTAAAATCGTTCTACTTGTTTAAGGCTTTAATAACTATGGCCGCACCATTTTTGTTCTTTAAATCAATATCTAAAACAGTTGCCGAATCTACTTTCATCCGTCTGATCAGGATTTTAGTATCTGTTTGCAGGCTGGCATCGTCGGCATAAATTGTGGCTTCATATTTTACATTCTTTTTTAAAAAACTGAAAGCTAAACTGAACTTCCTGGCCTCATCTGTTAAAGTACCTACATACCAGTTATTGCCACTCCTTCGGGCAATGGTTGCATAAGCGCCAATTTTGCCATTGAGCACACGGGTATCATCCCATACGGTTGGTAAATCATCGTAAAAGGCCAGATCTGGAATTTCTGTGATTACCGGCACTGTTGCTTTTGCCGCCGAAATATTGGTCCCTGCTCCGCCTTTACCCAAGGGCGAACCAGCAGGCCGATCGTACCAATACACAAACTGCCAGGGACTATAAATACAGATGGCTTTAGCCATTTGCGAAGCATGTGAGCCCATTTGGTCTACCCTCGGGGCGAAATAACAATTGGTAGCATCGGCAGCGCCGGCCAGCATACGCGTAAATATGGTAATTAAGGCCTGCCTGTTATCGGGGCTTTCTTCATCGCCCCTCACCCCCTCCTGGGTTATTAAATTGGGATAAGTACGCGAGTAACCGGTTGGGCGGTAATCGTCGTGAATATCGAGCATCAGCTGATGAGCTGCAGCCTTTCGGATGGCTTCGTGCAGCCAGGTAATATGCGCTTGCGAGCTTACATTCACAAAACCATACTTGATGCCTTTTACGCCCCATGATTTGTACAAAGGAAGAATGGTATCGAGTTGTTTTGACAGCGCCCTTTGGTTAACGTAGAGTATAATACCTACGCCCTTCTGCTTTCCATAATCAATAATTTCGTGCAGGTTTAAAGGTCCAGGAGATCTGGAAGTATCGACATTAACAGCCAATGCGCTGGCCGCGTTATCGTATTCGTGCCCGTACCAGCCAGCATCAAACTCTACATAGCTGAGCTTATGCTTAGCGGCAAAATCGATACAGGCTTTGCCTCCGGTAGTGGTTAAAGTAACCTCGCGAATTACCTTACCGGGTTTTATCCACGATACATCTTTTATAGCATTCGGCTTATTTAAGTTTAATAATAAATAATTATTTTCCAACAGTTTAGCTTCAGAACCGGCAATCATTACATAACGCCATGGAGTAGAAAAACTTCGATCAAAAACTACTTTTCCTTTGAGCGCAGCCAGTAGTAATAAGCTGTCGGTAGCAGCACGGCTAAACCTCATCTGTGTATAATCGGTTAAAGCGGCCTCGCCCAAAGCCACAAAACAACCGGGACGCGTTCTAATTACATAAGGCCGCTCCGTTTCATTCATAGTTTTACTAACCTTCCCTGCTACGTAGCTTGCCTGCGAGTGCTGAGCAATCCAGGATGGGTGATCTTCGGTAAACTGAAAGCCGGTAAGCTCGCGGGTAATGGTTAAAGGCTTGTTAGTATTGATGTTATACCTGAAAGCCAGTCCTTCATTGTACACGCGGCAATCGATAGAAAAAGAGCGAAAAGGCTTAGTTGTTTCTTTTAATTGAATGGTAACCGCGCGGTAATGATCCCGATAGCTATCCCGTTCGCCATAAACAGGTTTCCAGCTGGTATTAATTAATTTTTCTTTAGCCAAAACCAGCTGAAGGTGATTGGATAAAGGCAGTTGATGCTCAAATTCAAAACCCATAGGTGAAGCAGCAAGTACGACCTGCCCTTTAAAATTAACCCTATAAGTTAACCCAGGTTTATCGGCAGTACCTGTACTTAAGGTTAATTCGATCTGCTTATCGGGACTTAAAATTTTGATTTCCCTGGCCTTTACAATTAACGACAGGAAGATAAATAACACTATGGGAATTAATTTTTTCATGGTTTATTTTCACTAATGAAACAACTATTTATATACACTAAAAAAACATTGATCGAACAAAACATTATTTTAAATAAATTAAAAAAAGCATACTTAAAACCTGCACTAAACGTTAAACTAGTCAAATAAAATTTCAACTAAACACCGTAATATAATCATAAATATGCTTGCGTATTTCAGCTAAAATGGTGATATTTAAGCGGTAGAAATACATTTTATGGAATACAGATACGAGAACTTTAACTTTCCACCTAACCAATCATTCACCATTCGCACTGAGCCACTTGAATTGATCAAGTACACGCACATGAAGTGCCACCTCAACTTTGAAATTGCACTGATTGAAAATTGTGAAGGCAAACGATTTATTGGAGACCATACCGGAGATTTTAAAGGATCTGATTTAATATTGATGGGCGGCTATCTGCCACATTGCTGGCAATATTATGGAAGTGTAAACAGCTACCAGCAACCCCGTGTTACTGTAGTTCATTTTTTTCCTGATTTTTTAGGTAAGGATTTACTGGATAAACCCGAAGCCCGCCATTTAAAGGAGTTGTTTCACAATGCTTCTAAAGGAATCCGTTTTACCGGCAATACCTTAGAAACAGCAAAAAACCTGTTGCAGGAAATGCTGATTACCAAGGGGCTGCACCGGGCCTCCCTAATGTTGCATTTGCTCGATGTATTGGCGCAATCGGGCGAGTATTCTATCTTGGCAACCCCGGGTTTTAACATCGTCGATAACTCTGCCGATGCGGATAAAATCAACCTGATTTACGATTACATTTTCAAAAATTTCAAAGAAACGATTTCACTTTCGCATGTAGCGAGCTTAGTAAATATGAATCCGGCTGCTTTTTGCCGCTTCTTTAAAGCTAAAACGAACCGAACCCTACTCGATTTTATTAAGGAGGTACGGATTGGCTTTGCCGCCAAACTACTCATTGAAGGCACCTGCAATGTAAGCGAGGCCTGCTACAGCAGCGGTCACAATAATCTGTCGAACTTTAACAAACACTTTAAAGAAATTAAAGGTCAGTCGCCCAGGTCGTTTGTAAAAGAGTATGCAGATTAAATGATTAATCCCTAATCAGCTTAGGGATTAATAAAAGAATAGATCTCTTCGGTTTGGGCCCATTTTTGTCCCGGGGCAACGCCTGTAACGCCAACCTGGTACTTACTCATAAGCGCATTCCAGGCTTTACACTTTTCGCTGTACGATTCTGCTACCTGCCCCATGCGGTTTAAATCGGCATTTTCGGGCACAGTAACGATCATCACTATCGATTTATTGAAACGGTAAAGCGTAATTTTCTTATAGCCTGCCTTTTTAAAACCAGCTTCTACTTCGGGCCAGATTTTTTTATGGTAATTCAGGTATTCCTGAACCTTTTTTTCATCATCGACCAGGTTAACTACGAAAACCAGTTCCTTGTTTTTCGTTTGCTCGGCCGCCTTCTGGCATCCCTGCATTGCCATACAAAACAAAAAGCCGGCAAGCAGCAGGCGGCGAAAATTAGCCTTCAAAAAGGTTGTATTACTGGAAATCAATGTATTCGGAAATTGTTTAATCATCAGATCGTTTTTAATTAAAGATAATGTAAATGCCTATCATTACAACCGCGAGAATAGCCCATAATACCCAAACCCGGGTTGATTTATATTTAAACTGCCTGTTGGTTTCGGCAATAGACAATAGCGGATGCTCGTGTGTATTTTTGGTAAAAAGCGAAACCAACACCATGATAACCGATAAGGCTAAAAAGATATAAAAGGATAACAGCAAAAAATGTGGCCAGTAGCCTTTGTATGGATAGTTGAGGATATGACAAAGGCCCAGTACAATGCAAAGAAGACCACCGCCATATAATACCGCTTCGGCGGCTTTGTTATTGGCCTTTTTCCAAAGTACTCCCATTAAGAAAACAACAGAAAGTGGCGGTGCCAGAATGGATACCAAACCCTGGCTTAAATCGAAAAAGCCCTTGCCCGAATAGGAATATAGCGTGGCGATAAGCAAAGCCATAACTGCAGCCAGAACAGTTACCAGTCGGCCAACCAGCCGGTTTTGTTTTTCGCTAAGCTTTTTATACTGGTTCACCACATCTAAAGTAAATACGGTACTGAACGAATTTAAACCCGACGAAATGGTATCGATTAATGCTGCAATCAAGGCTGCAATACACAAACCCATTAAACCCGGAGGCATTAACTGCTTAACCAGGGTAATGTAAGCATTATCGGGTTTGGCAATATCTTTATACAAAACAAAACACATGATGCCCGGAAATATAAAAATGAAGGGCATAATAATTTTCAGCACCGAAATAAAAACCGCACCATACTGACCTTCTTTAATATCTTTTGCAGCCAGTACTTTCTGTACAATGGTTTGATCGGTGCACCAATAATAAATAGCCACTACCGGATAGCCTAAAACAATGGCCACCCACGAATATTCGGGATCTTTAGCCGGTTGGAATAAATGCCAGTATGAAGACGGGGTTGCATTTACCAGTTGTGATATGCCTCCGATCTTGTTTATGGCAAGTACCGTGAGCACAATAGAAGATATAATGATGATGATGGACTGGAACACCCCCGTTCTAACCACCGCTTTAAGTCCGCCCAGGGTGGTAAAACTGGTTGCAATAATAGCTACCAGTACCATCGCCTTAAACAAAGGCCAGTTAAATATCTGCGAGATTAACAAACCACCGGCATACAAACCGCTTCCCAGCCAAACAACCATGATAGATACCAGGCTATAAATGGTTAGGAAATTATACGACCGTTTTCCGTACCGCACCATCAGAAACTGTGGCATGGTACTTACTTTGGTGGTGAGGTAGTGCGGCACAAAAACCATGGCCAGCAACAGCAGGAAAATCCAGGCCAGCCACTCGAAATTACTTCCTACAACACCTTTTGTAAAACCAATACTGGCAAAGCCGATCAGCATCATCGGGCCTGCATTGGCACTGAATAGCGAAAAGCCGATTTGCCACCAGGTAAGGCTTCGGCCTCCTAAAAAAATATCTGTGGCATTTTTCTTTTTCTGGCCGAGGTAAAAAGCCACAAAAAGCAACATCATGAGGTAGCCAAGCAGCACAACATAATCAATAAGGGCTAATGAAACATCCATATACCTGCAGGCAATTAAAGTAAAACAATTGGACTATAGGAATTCGATTTTTCGGCAGTCCAGGTTTTATTCATGTCTATTTTTCCTTTGCGGTTCCAGTAATCCCAATCAATCCTAACGGGCAGCCCTTCAATATCTGGTAAAACAAACCTTCCGTTTTCTAACTTAGGACGCACTGAAAAATAGGTTTCCAGTCCATGCATTAGGGTGTACAGGTATTCTACCCTGAAATTTTCGGGGGCAGCAGCCAAAATGCCGGCTGTAAATAAAGAATAACTTCCGGATGAGAAATCGAGCCCGGCCCCAACGGCTAAATCGCGGACCTCCATCCACTCTCCGATACTACTCAGGTAATAAGGCGTAGGTTGCAAATGTTTCACCCCTGCATTTTTTAAAGCCGGAAAAACCTTTGCACTCCGTTCCGATTCGCCAAAAGAAATGGGAATGACTGATTTTTCGCATAACAAGGCAATATCGGTTATGGAAGCTGAATGTACAGGCTCTTCGAACCATTCGATATTTTGAGCTTCTACCCCGCTAATGAACTGCAGGGCCTGATCAACATTCCAGATCTGATTGGCATCTACCGCCAGTTTAATATCATCGCCAATGATTTTACGTACATGCTTAACACGCTCAATATCTTCCTGCATGGCTGTACCAAAATTCTTCCCGACCTTCATTTTGATACAATCGGTACCGCATTTCAGGAAATACTCGATCTCTTTTTCAAGTTCCTGATAGGAATAGTTGGTGCCTCCACCGCTGCAATACATCAGCACATCGTCTTTATCGGCGTTTAAATAACGGTGCAAAGGCTTTCCATTTCGGCGTGCAGCCAAATCATATAAGGCTAAATCAATCTGCCCTAAAATAGAAGCTGCAGTTCCCCTAAAACCCTCATTGCGAATAGACCAGTATAGTTTTTGATGGAGTTCTTTATAGGGAATATTGCGGCTGTGAAATAAAATAGGCAGCATACATACCTCGAGCAGGTGCGTATAAGCACTAAAAACGGGTGCTTCGCCTATATTTCCATCTTCATCCCTCAGGGTGATTATCGATAAACTAAATGTACCGAAAGGGCCCATCGTTGCATCCTGAAAGGGGGTAATGGCCTGTACAGGGGCTAAGCGCCTGACCTGAACTGAGTGAATATGGAATATTTCGTTATCGATAGCGTTCATCGTGTTTCATTTAAGATTGTGTTCAAATTCATTATTTCTTTAAAAAACTGCTCAGGCAAAGCCCCTCCCTGGATATCAAATAAGGTTTTTAACAATTGCTCGGAATTACCCGGGCCAATTACCATTTTAAAATCTTCTGGTATGCTAAGGATAAACCGGTGTGCCAGGGTAGACAGCGGCAGATTATACTTATCGGCAATCGTTTTGATCTGTTTGGCTTTTTCGATACTTTCTTTATCCATCCAAACGGGTGGCGTATCTACAAATTGCTGATATTTATTGCCCAGCAAGCCCATATGTAAAGGGCTGGCCGAATAGAATTCGATATTGTTGGCCTGATAATAAGGCATACTGGTATTCAGCGCATCATTGTAACAGGCATCTAAACGGTTAAACTCCATCACCACATCAAATACGGATGCAAAATCGTACTGCTTAAACCAATCGGGTACATTGCCGCCGACACCAATTTTTTTGGCCAGGCCATCTTGTTTAAACTTTTGCATCTGCTTAAAAATAGCCGCTACATCATCGTGCTGTGCAATCGCAGCCGGATCGTGTAAAAACAAAACATCAATTGCTTCAACACCCAGCGTAGCCAAACTTTCGTGTACGCTAATTTCCATTCGGGAAGGGGAATAGTCATAAATCCCTTCGTCGGTAGCGTAGCATTTTAAGCGCCCCACCTTAGTATTGATGCGTGGCAGCTTTCCTTTCCATTGCTTCAGGGCTGCACCTATAATTTCTTCTGCATCAGCATAAGCAGGGGCGGTATCAATGGCTTCCATGCCATATTCGAGTGCCAATAATATGGCACTGACCGATTCTTTCTTATCGACCGGCCCCCATATACCACCTAAAGCGGCAGTGCCTAAAACACACTTTGACAAATATTTTGATGATTGCATCTCTCTAATTTACGCTTTACCTATACGAACAAAAATATTTTTTCTGTGCACAAATAACTATTGCAATTTTGACTATTACCAATGCTTTATTGATTCTTTAATTTATTTTGCTGTTTTACTCACTGGCACCCAAAACAGTAACTTCTCCGCTTTTTCCAAGCCTTACTTTTACCGTCTCACCTGCTTTTACAGTTGCTTTAGGCCATTTGGTAAAATTGTTATAGCCCAATGGTTGCGTTGCAGTAACGCTGGTTTCGGCAAAAAGGGTAACACTGGCATCGTGGATGGTTTCATTTTTTAAGTGCAGCACCGTGCCTTTTGCATCCTGTTTTATAATGTTGGCGGTAATATGATCGAACACATATAACTTCTTTTTATCGGTTTGCAGGTAGATACCGGGTAGCTCTAAGGCCATGAGCATGCCATTGGTTTCGGTCCACGAGTTACGGGTATTGATAAAATTGCCAATACTGCCTTTTCCTTCCGCATCACTGGGCTGAATGCGTTCCATGCTTGAGCCGGTTAAATTATGGGTGGTAAGGTGATGTGGAGGTACGTTAACGGCTTCTGCATGGGCATGCTGCATATCGCGAATCAGGTCGGCATACAAAGGGTTCCCTGTTGCCCGAAAAAGTTTAAACAGATAATCGGCAGATGAGGTACAAATACCCGGCGCAGCGTGCTTGTTCTGAATGCTGGCCCAGATTGCCCCGGCCATATTACATTTCAATTGCCCGATCTGGCTTTTTGCTGGAAAAACAGGGTCGTAAGATATGGCCCAGGTGGCACAAAGTGCAGCCTGCACTTCTGCTTTGTCTAACCAGCTTTTATCGCCGGTGTAATAGTATAGTGCCATTAACGATTCCATAAAGCCAAATGCGGTTTCACTATCCGAATCCATCGAAATATCGCCACAAGCACCACCGGTTAGACCTTGTTTAACCACATCGCGGTTATAATAATAGTTAGCTGAAGCTTTGGCCACCGCCAGCCAGTCAGGCTGTTTAAAGTAAGCCGAAGCCATAGCTAAACCGGCAGGAACAATGGCACCTGCCGTTGAATTGTAAATGGCTATTTTACCGTTTTCGGGGGTAATAAACTGCCCGAACTGGCCATCTTTCTTCCAGGTATTGGTAAATGCGGCTGCTAATTTCCGGGCTCCCTGCTCCCACTCAGGTTTAATCATACTGCCATAGCCCTGCACTTTGAACAGCATTAAATGTTTAATTAACCACAGCAGCACATCGCCGTTTTTACGTACCATGGCCTGTATTTCGGGGTATGCTGCATTCATTTCTTCGGGACGGATTTCCCCTTCAGCGGTTATACCACCATAAAAATAGCCGCTTTTGCCCTGCAACTTGTTCATCACAAAATCGAGCTCTGCAGCCACCCGGTTCCGTTCCTTTTCATTGTTCATGGCCAGCATGGGGTAAGTATTGATCATCCCGCTCACCCATCCCAGTTGAAAATCGTTACCGTTCTCGGGCGTATAATAACTTCCGGCAGGCACCGTAATAAAGTTGTTGCTGCAAATGGTTCTTGCCATTTCCAGTTCCTTGCTCATTGGTAATTGATTACGCGGCTGGTTGGGGCCGGTAAATGCTTTACGCACCTTCATAAATTTGGTCAGCAAATCGGGAATGCTGTTGGCGGTAAAAACATAAATCCTGAAACTGAGGCTAAGCGCATCACCACTTTTCCAATCGTGTGCTTTATCACCACTTGCATGGTAATCGCCAAAACCAGCTGCCAGTTTACGCATAACAGGCGCAGTTATGCTAATGCTACAACTATCCTGCGCTGCATTTTCGCTAATGCTCAATCCGTTATTACCAAAAGCCGATTGCTGCCCCGTAAGTACAATAAAACCCTTTTTTGCTGATTGCGAGTAAAAACACATCGCAGGAGTGGCTGTACTGGTACTTTGCAGCTCAATACGTGATGCTTTACCTTTTTCGATGGCCAGCCGTGGGTTATTGGAAATGGTTAAAGGCACATTAGGATTATAGTACATTTCGGCCGGGTAAGCCGGATTGTACGAATTGCCAATAGCATGATAACGGTTGCCGTTATAAACACTTGCGGGCACCAAGACGTAATTATCGCGGCTCCATTTACTAAAATCGAATGAGGCTGATACTGCCGTTGAAGTTGCGGCTCCTTTTTCCAGCATAAAACGGGTGGTTACATCAATGGCTTCGGGTGCACCAGCAACTTTTTCGGTTTGTACTTTCAATTGCCAGTTTGCACCATTGTACTGAAGTGAATTTTGCCTAAACTGTTGTTCGCTCAGCAGGTTTGTACCCGAATATTGCTGCACACTTAAGCGCATGCTGCCACTTAACATTTTAAGTAAACCTTGTGTTTCTGCTTCGTTATTTAATTGCCCAAACACCGGCAATTGTATAAATGCTGTAGCCAATAATAAACAACCGAGCTGTTTATACCTTTTTATAATCTTCATCTCTTTTTAAACTTTTGCCTGTTGTTAATTTCGAGGTTTTTTGTTGTTTTTCAGAAAGTATTTTGTTTCAATCCCCTCTACTAATCTGTTTTAAGTTGAAAAGTTCCTACCCAAAAGAGGGGGCTCGCCCCCTCCTTTTTTAAAACAAACTAATCATTCCTAACTAATTGAGTCCTTATTGAAGCGGATCGAAGGTTCCACCCCATTCTTTATTTTGTAAAATCACGTTCTTAGATTGAGAAATCTGCGCTGGTGGTATGGCATAAAACCAGTGGTTTAAATCCAGGTTAAATCTAAAATTCGGATCTCCATCTAAATTATCGATATAAACGCCCCTTAGTTTAGCCCGTGTTGTTGCATTCATGATGGTCTCTGAAGGGGTAATTACCGCACCATCCTTTAAAGTGGCATACAAACCATGCTTAAAGGTCTGGGCATTAAGCAAATCGTACCGTTTCAGGCGTCTTAAATCGCCAAAGCGCTTGTTCTCAAAAGCAAATTCTATCTGACGCTCACTGATGTAAGCCTCACGAATATCGCTTGTTGCCGAAGCTGTAATGCCATAATTACTTCCCGCTCCTGCTGTTATGCCGGCACGGCGACGGATATCTTTTAATACCTGCAAAGCCTCACCACTTTTGCCCAGCTCATTGGCGCACTCGCCATAGTTCATCAGCACTTCTGCATATCTGATTACCGGCCAATCGGTTTGTCCCTGGGCATACAATGCTGCTACTAAAGTGGTATCTAAACCTTTTCTTTCCCAGAAACCAGTTTGTCCACCACCTGTCATACCCGTATGCACAGCATTCATGGCACTTGAGTACTTATCTGTTGCGGCATCGTATTTCCAAATTTCCCAGAAGCTGTTACCTTTTACATACACCGGCGAAACTTCGTCAGGGGTTGGATATGGTATACCACCGAAAAAGATTGTAGCGTAAAACCGGGGATCGCGGTTGGTATAAAAATCGGTCATAAACTGCGTGTTATAGGCCGGATCTGACATTTGATTCTTATCGAACTGCATTGGGCTGCCATCTCTTTTTGGATAAGCCAGTAAAAGGTTAAATGTTGGTTGGTTTACCCCCGTTGCATCTTTGGTTAATGGTATTGGCCTGATCGAATTAAAAGCTACGCCTGCACCCGGAAAAGTATATTGGCGCACCATAATCACTTCCTGATTCCTTTCGGTGTACCAGATATTTTTATAGTTTGGAAATAAATCGTGTCCTTGTGTAAGGGCGTAATCTTTAGCCGCTTTATTGGCATCGTAAGCAGTTTGCCAACGACTCGCATCGTTTGTTGGGTTAAACAAAGGGCTGGCGTAAGTCATCAGTACTTTTCCTTTTACAGCCATTGCTGCTACTTTGGTAATGCGCCCATAATCTACGCCACTGCTATATTTACCCGGCAAAACAGCAATCGCCTCATCCAGATCTTTAATAATCTGGCTTACGCATTCTGAAGTTTTATTACGTGGTTTAAACAAGGCATTTACATCGTCGGCATTTTGGGTATGTAAAATTAAAGGTACACCGCCCAGGTTATTTACCATGTTCCAATAACTCCAGGCACGCCAAAACTTCGCCTCAGCCATGTATTGCGCTTTTAAATCGGCCGGTAATACCCCTGCAGGAACTGCCTCGAGCTGATCTAAGAAAAAGTTTGCCTTATCGATTACCGAATAACCCAGTGAACTGGTTGTCTGATCGACTGCAATTATACCGCGCTGATAGTTGCCCAATGTTTTTGCGCCGTTATAACCTTCGTCGGTACTGTTCCCGTCAAACGACCAGCCGGGCATAGAAGCACCATAAATATCGTTTAAGAATGCTTTGATCATACCTGGGTCTGACCATACGTTTTCGGGGTTAATAGCCCCATTATTTTTATAATCCAATCCCTTTTTACAGGATGTTACAACTAGCAATACTGCCAGGCTGCACACGAAATATCGTATATTTTTGAGATATAATTTCATACTATTTATCCATTACTAAAGTGAAACATTAACACCAAAATTGAAGGTCTTCATAATCGGAACCGAGAATCCGTCGCCAATTTCAGGATCGAAATAGTCTTTATTAAACTTACTGATTACGAACAGGTTGCTACCACTGAAATAGAATTTCATGCCCGATACTCCAATCTTGTTGATATAGCGCGACGGAATGCTGTAACCGAGATTCAATAATTTCATCCGTAAGAAGTTGGCATTTTTTAACCAGAAAGTACTGTTGTTCGTCATTACCGATTGTGTTCCATCATTTGCACTAAGCCTGTTGGGTAAGGTGGCATTTGGATTTTGAGGGGTCCACGAATCGTTATACCAAGGCAACCACATGCGGTTCCATTCAACACCACCAGCCAAACTGTTTACGAAACGCGATTGATGTAAGTTCCCGTTAAAAGTAGCATCTACGGTAAAACCTTTCCAGGCAAAGCCCAGATTAAGACCTAGAACAATTGGGTTGTTATTATCCTTTACCTGAACCTGGTCCCAATCATCTACAATTCCATCGGGTGTACCGTTTGGTCCGCTTAAATCGGCATAGGTAAGTTGTCCCAACGCTGGTGCAATACTTCTGAACTTATAATTTGGATTGGCTGTTTTAAAAGCATCCAGTTCGGCCTGCGTACGGATCATTCCGGTAGCCTGATAGGTTACAATGCGGTTAGTGGCTTTATCCGGATTTGCCTGCCACGGATAGGTTACATTCTGATCCTGGATAACATATTTGGCAGCCCCGTAAGAAGCATTTAAATTTACATAGTAGTTAAAGTCCTTATTGTTGTTTTTATAGCCCAGGTTAATTTCTACACCTTGTGCATTAATTTGCCCGTAATTGGAAGCCGGTAAGGTGCGGCTAAATGTTGGTGGTACTGAAGCAATCCGCGATCCTAAAATATCATAGGTTTTAATGAAATAATATTCGGCACTACCACTAAAATGCTTCAAGAACTCGACATCTATACCTACATTGTAGTTTAATGTTTTCTCCCAGGTAAGGTTTGGATTGGTTAAAGCACCATAAGTTATCCCAACGTTGCTTACCGGTGTTGTACCTAAAAATATAGCATTACCGTTTTGGTATGACTGCTGCCACTGCCAGCCACCAATTGCATCGTTACCGGTTAAACCTGCCGAGGCACGTATTTTCAGCATGTCGATACCTTTTGCACTGCTCATGAAGTGCTCTTTCGAAACAACCCATCCGATTGATCCTGCCGGAAAGAAACCCCAGCGTTTATCGGCAGGGAAGCGCATAGAACCATCATAACGGCTGGAGAAACTGGCCAGGTATTTACCATCATAATCGTAAAATGCCTGCCCTACGTAGGAAATCCTTCCATCAGAAAGTTCGGTATCACCACCACCGTAATCATCAGCTCTCTGGTTACTGGCAGCCCACCACTGGTCGGTAGTATAAACCGGGAATGTCTCACGTCCGGCAAATATTCCTCCACTGTTCGATTCTGCTTTTTCGTAAACCAGCCAGCCCTTTAAATTGTGTTTCTTAAATGAATGATCGTAATTTAACTGGAAGTTTAACTGATAGTCGTTGCCCCAGTTATAGTTTTCCTGGATAAAGCTCTTTCCAATCTGTGATGATTTTTTTAGTGTAACCAGATCTTTATCATCTGTGCTAATAATATGCAAACCCGTTTTTTTCATTACCCACATATCGTACTGCTTTTCGAAAGTTTTAGTACGGTTGTTGGTGTACGATTTGTTAAACTGCACCGATGCACTCAGTCCATCTACTGCAGCAATTTTGTAAGTAGCCTTTAAATTCAACACCGGTTTAATGTTGTTGCCTTTGATATAGCCACCATCTCCTCTTACTTCGGCACCTACGTTACCAATCCAGCCATAATCAATGGGGTTACCTCCATTGGTCCAAACCGGTTGATCGGGTTGCCAAAGCAATTGCTTTCTGTAAATACCCGGTATATCTCCTACAGAGGTGTTAGTTGGCGAATACATCAGGTTATTGTTAAGGGTAATACCAGTAAAAAAGTTCAGGTTTTTGGTAATATCAGCAGTGATGTTAGCGCGAAGATTGTACTTATCAAAAGTGAGGTTTTTCATAAATCCTCCCTGTTTGGTGTACGAGCCACCAATGAAATAACTAATTTTATCGCTACCGCCCGATGCGTTTAAATTGTGTGTACGGGTATAAGGATCTTCCCAAACAGCATCCAGCTGATCGTATCCCCATCCATTATTGATCCCTTTAAAGTATTCGAGGTCGCTATCAGCCCATTTCCAGCCTGCAGGATCGCTTGTAGGATTAATGCGGTTGTAGAGTTCACCTGTTTCAACTGCACTGGTTAAAGGTGCATTTTTACCACGTCTGTCAAAACCGGTGCTGAATGAATAATCAATTTTTGCAGCTGAGTTTTTTCTACCGGTACGGGTTGTTACTAAAATTACCCCTCCCGCAGCGCGGCTACCATAAACCGCTTTTGATGCTGCATCTTTTAATACGGTTACATTATCAATATCATTCGGACTCAGGTTATTAAAATCGCCAGAGCCACTGATTTTACCATCAATTACATACAATACATTCTGGGCATTAAAAGAGGTACCTACCCTTACAGATATACCTGGTTGTGTACCCGGAATACCATTTGGAGTACTTACATTTACGCCTGCCATCTGACCTGCAAGCAGGTTACCTAAAGATGTGGTTGGTGTGTTCCGGCGTGTATCGTTCATTTTAAGCGTAACCACCGAGCCCGATAATAACTCTTTCTTTTGGGTACCATAACCGAGTACCACTACATCTTCGAGATCGTTTTGGGCGTTATCCAGCTGAACCGTTATACTGGTTCCGGTAGCATTTACCGTTTTAGCCGTGTAACCTACCAGCGAAAAAACAAGTTTACTGCCCCGTGGCACGCTGATAGAAAAATTTCCGTTATCATTTGTGGTAGTACCACCGGTACCCTTTTCTGGTTTTATGGTAACACCCGGCAATAGTGTTCCGTCTTTCGAGTCTTGCACTTTTCCGCTTACAGCAATAATTTCCTGGGCCTGTGTGCGAACCGATATCAGCATCAAACAGCTTATACTTAAGCTTACTAATAATAATTTTAGTTGTGTATACATAAATTCATTTGGTTTGGTTTAAAGATTAAGGTTAGTTTTTGTTCATAAAGGTTTACTAGAAAATTTGGTTAGGTAATATTTATTTGACTTAGTAAAATTGATGATATCTGTAACCCTAAACCACCATTGATTTGATAATTATTGATGCTTTTTTTGCTGTCAAACTGCAGCTGTAGCATTCAACTTACACATAAACAACCGCAGCATTACAACCTCAGCTACAATAAGTTAAATCTGTAAAAAACAAACGATAAAAGATTGGAATCTAATTTTTAGCGATCAGGAATTGACAGCTGATTATTTTTGAGATCTGCTTTAAAATCAGGTCGCAACAGCTGACTTCGCAGGGATAATCGAGACATAAAAAAGCCACAGATTTACAGCCTTTGTTCAGCTGCACATCTGTGGCAAAAAATAAAAGTGATAAACTTTTACTGCAATATAAAACTGGCCGGTCCGAATGCTTTAATGTTGCACTTAAACTTTCCATTTGCAATACTGATGGCTTTACCCACCACCTCGCCGCGAAGATTTACCGGCACTGCTTTAGCATATTGTTTACCGGGTAGCGTAAGGGTTAAAGCCCCTGATTTTCCGGCTTGTTCCCAAAGGCGTAAAACCGTTCCTTTGCCATCCGGGTTTTCGCCAAAAGCCGTAATTAAAACTCCTGGCTCCGAAACAGCTATTCCGCTTTTATTTAATGGCAATTTACCCGGGGCTCCGTCTGCCAGCCCGGTTAATAGCGGTAAGCGGGTTTCCCAACCGTTTTTAACGAGGTTACTTACCGTTTCCGAACCTTTACCAATCGGCCAAACGCGTACATTTTCCGTCCAGCTACCACCCTGCCATAAAGCAAAGTTGGTGTTCCACATGTTGTTGTATAAATTCACAAATACTGCAGGTTGGGTTGGTACATAATCCAGATCATATTTCCACAAACCCGGCATGCCCAAACTTACCAGCGGAGCATCAACCGAAGATAATGCAACACCCGACTGATCGTTTTCCGTAAGTGCAACACCGGTATTTACCGCCATCAAATAGCGGTTAGTGCCTTTAATGATATCTTTGGCCGGATTAACAGGTCCGCCCAAACGTCCAAGGGTAAAGTTAGGTTGCTTAACGTTAAACGAAAAACAAAGCCAGCCTCCTTCAGCCTGCTTATCAGGTGTTTTAGTATCCACACTCCAGGCTACATCTACATAGGCGGCCTGGCGCGGAAAAGTAAATTTAAGGGTGTAGCCCTTTGCATAACCATCTGTACTTACTGCGGTTAAGGTAGCTACATCGGCTACAGTGCTGTGTTCAACCTGAATGCTCCATGCTTGAGGTGTAAAAGCCAGATATGGTACCTGTGTAGCATCGGGCATACCAGGTTTACCCAAATCGTTTAAGCCCCAGCCATCCTTTACGCGGCTATAGGCATTAAACCACTGGCTAACTTCATTGGCACTAAAGCGTTCGTGCAAAAATTGCCCCAGCGCATATTTCGATGTTTTATCGACCAGTTCGCGACCGCTTGATTGCTCAATTAACGAACTGATGCCTCCTTTCGTTAAATCGAACACCACTTTGAAATATGGAGTTGTAAGGGTAGTTTGCTCATCGTTGCTGGTTACACTTTCTTTTAGTTGATCAAAGGTATAGGTGCTGTATCCCGACGGTGCCACATCTTTTACATAAAAGTATTTATCCTTTTCCCATGGATTTGCTATCATGCCCGATCTTTTCCATGGCAATGGATTATAGACTACAACGCGTTTCCCTTTGGTATTAACAGCTGCTGCAAGCAGGTTAAGCTCACTATTTAACTCACTGCTTACCAGATCATTTGTGTTGCGGATGTACTGGCGCTTATCCTCGTAAGAACGCAGCCATTTACGTTTACTCCCTACAGCTGTGTTATGCGCATTACTGTTTTTTAAAGCTGCATAATTGCCATTTTCGGGTAGCGGTTCGGCTTCTGCTTCTTCCATCCATTTTTTCCAGGCATCGCCGTAGCTGTAGCGCGGACCATATTCGGCATTCATGCCCCAGGTATGCTCGGCATACAATAAACTTTGTTCGTAAGCTTTTGCGAGGTTACCGGAAACAGATCCGACAGGAATTCCCCAGTTTTTCAATTGGGTATTGAGCATATCCAGTGCAGGCTCCATTGGACGGATGTTTCGGGCAATTTTGGTTTCGATGGGATTAGACTGCAAACCATGAATCCAGGTATCCGGACAATCGCCCTTAACTGTAGGCAACTGCACTTTCTCGGCTAAAACTGCTTTGGCAAAATCATCAAGCGTACCAAAATGTATTTTAATGCCGGGCAATTCTTTTTCAGCATAAGCCAAAAGTTTATCAATTTCCTGCTGTGAAGGCGGTCCGTGGTTATCGCCGGTCATTTGCATGGCGAGATAATTTTTACAGGGCCAGTTTTGGGTTGGTTTTATGCTGGAGCCGTAATCGGCCGTATAGTTGCACAATACTTTAGAGCCATCTGCCCCTTCCCACCAAAATAATTCAGGAAAACGCGGATACTGGCTTGCCGGGTTACATCCCAATTGCAAAAACTGAATACCTGCCTGTTTCAGTAAAGTGGGCAATATCCATGAATGGCTGGGTACATCGGTCATTTTAGCACTAATGGGTAAAGGCAAGCCATATTTACGTGCAACAGCCGAAGAAAAGCCCAGTCCCCTCACCAGGTCTTCATAATCTAACGATTCGGTATGCGTGGTAAAAGGAAGTCCGTGTACAACCAGTTTACCCGTTCTGATGGCTTTTTCAATCCTTGCCTTCCTTTCGGGAGTTTGTTGCGGGCCTAATATCTGAGCCTGAAGCGGCCATCCCGACACGGTCCAGGCAAATTGCTTTTCCTTGGGTGCGTTTTCACTTTTTTCGATTGCACTTAAAGCATTATCCATCATTTCTTCGCGGTAACGCTTAAATACATTTTCGGGTAAATCGGTAAACCCCAAATCAAAATGTGTTTTAAACACCACCCAAATATCGGTTACGCCAGTCTTTTTCTTGCCCGCATCCGCTAACTGAACATTTTGTGCTGTGGCTTGTATGAAACCAAAAAGCAGCAAGGCTGAAAAAATGCCTTTTACTGTAGATGCCTTAAATACCCGCTTTATTTTGGCTGATTCGCTATTTCTGATGTAGCTTAAAATATTGATTACCATAATTTTAATTTCTGTTTACCGCTTTCTGTTATTTCGAATGGTCCGGGTGATGGATTATTTACGTTTCTTCCCTTGCCGAAATAATCGGTATCGATTTTCAACGCTGAACCGTCTGTATTTTCGAAAGGCAAATTGGGCACTATAGCGCGATTAAGTGAGTTGGTTGTAACCAGTTTTCGGGCTTGTTGCGTTAACCAGCTTTTATCGAGATTGATTTCTAAATAAAAATGATCGTTCTCTGCTGATAAATTCGCCTGAGCATCAAAATCTGCTTTCACCAAAGCATTGCTTTCGGAGGCAGTTTCTGGTTTATATTTTTTAAATTGTTCCTGAGCTTCTTTACTCATTTCGCCAAACTGCATCGGCTTATCGTTGTTTACAGCGCGAATGGTTCCTTTGGTATATACATTACCATCAAACCTTACCGGCAACAGAGCTTTGCTGTATTGGCTGGCATTGCCCGGAGCAACAAAAAGATTATTTACAAATTGAACATCACCTCCTGGGTTATCGTGCAAAGCCGTAACAAAAGTGGCATGCGGCAGATGGAAGGGTGTTAACCGCCCATCGTAATTGATAACGCTCATTGTTCCGGCGAAAATATTATGTACAAATGCCGCTCCGCTGGAGTTCATCAGTAAATTGGTTTTAGAAAGCAATACATTATTGCTCACCAGCATTGGCCCATGGTTTACCTCTAAAAAGATATCATGGTCGTTTTCGTGCATCAGGTTGTTTTTAATATGGGCTCCCTGTGCCATCCAATCGAGCCAAATTCCAAAATTACTGCGATAAATGTGGTTGTTGCGAATTTTTACATCTATCGCTCCATGAAATTTTATCGCAGCCTGTTCTGCTCCATTAAACAATCGATGGATATGAATATCATGAATGCTGTTGCCTTCTATCACACTAAAAGAGCAGCCCATACTCCCCACGATTCCTGTTTGCTCGCAATTGGTAATGGTATTATTGCGTACCATGTGCCCGCCAATTGTTCCCTTGTTCCAGCCAAAAGCCAGCGCCCGGTTTATAGTGCCTACGTATCCTTTGGCAGATTCGGTTTCTTTATTATCGTACTCATCTCCATATTTACCTAATGCAATGCCCACACATTTTGAATATCGGATGGTGTTATTTTCAATAAGCCAGCCCCTGCTCCAGTGTGTACCAATTAATCCCTGCTGCCCTGCTGTGGGTGGTGCCCAGTTTGTTGCAGCCTGCTCTAAAGTAAAACCGCGAATGGTAATGTAATTGACAAATGGTTTATCGGGATAAAATACGGTTTCGCGGACATTGATTTCTACCATTTCTTTATTGGGATCAGTGTTTTTAAACTGCGCCCAAATGATGGTGGTATCGCCCTCAACCGCAGCACACCAAAGCTGGTTTTTAGGGTTAGCGGCCTGATTTGTTACTTCTTCTTTTTTTGCGGCTTCCATTAACCAATCGCCATTCAGGTAAACCGCTCCCCTCAGGTATTTACGGTCTTTGGGGTTCGGCCAAAACCAATCGCCATGAATCAGTTCTTTATAGGGGTTAAAGCTGCCGAAAAAACTGTTGGGCAACTTCAATACCCAGGTATCGTATTGTTGTTTTTTCCAGCCTCTGGCTATTTCCGATCCTTTTATGGTAACCTTTTCGCCTTTCGCTGCCTGATAGGTAATGCGCTCCTGATCAGCATTACCCCCGCGTGGGGGAACAACCGATTCGCGGTAAATACCGCTGTGTATGGTAATTACATCGCCGGGCATGGCTTTGTTGGCTGCAGTCATAATGGTTTTATACGGACTTGATAATGAACCGCTGTTGTTATCGTTACCATTTACAGCTACGTGATATTCGCGATGTGCAGCAGGAATTGTTGCTTTTTGTGCGAAACAAATGTTACAACAAAGCATCAGGCATATAGCGAATACCAAAGTTCTATTCATCTTATTTAGGATGGTTATTTTATCCATATAGTTTACTGGTACCTGTTTTTAAGTAATTGCATCATGTACACGTTTACCTCCCATTGACTGGTGATTGGTGTGGTGGTTCCAGGCAAATGCACCATGTAGGGATAAGGGCCAAATTCGGAGGTGATGGTAAGGATTTCGCCACGTTGTTTTTGCCGGGCTGCAATACGATCCCACCAGCCTAAATGCGCTGCTACTGCCGGTTGCCACTCGTTTGCCCGTGGATCGGGTACCTGAGGTCCCTGTGTATAGCCAACTCTGGCATGAATATGCCCCGTGCATGCAATGGCCAGTTCCATGGCCTCTGCCTGATCTTCTAAAAACGATTCGCCAACACAAACCCAATGCGAAGCATCAAGGGTGATTTTAAGCCCCTGGATTTTTTGGAAATAATTTTTAGCTACATGTGCTGCAAATAAACATTTATGCCGGTGCGTTTCGTGCATCACATTTATACCCGTGCGCTGCGTAAAATGTAATGCCGTTAGGATTAATTCGCGGTTTTGCTCAAAACTAAAAATGTCTCTCCCGGTTTGCGAATCTATTTTTACACAGGGATACTGCTCTAATTTCTTCAGCCATGCGCTATAAACATCAAAATGTTTTGAAAATTCAGAGTATGCACTATCATAAAACTGCGGAATGAGTTTCAGCTGATGATTACCGGCAAGATTCCAGATTTCATCCATTTCGCTTTGACTGGCGTTATTGGCAATACCCACTTCAATACCATCATAGCCTTCGTGCTTTACTTTTGCACAAAAATCTTCCCAGGCCAAATGTTCACTTCCCCAACGCGGACAATAATATTCTACTGACATAAACTGGTTTTAATCTGTAATACTTCTATCAGGCTCATGCTGTGATGTTTATCGCTTAGGATAGGACTTATCTCTGGTTAAGTTGGCAAAGAACTGTTTACCCGATCCATCTTTGTTTAGCTTATATAATTTCCAGTGATCTGCATCTATGCTTTCCAGGCGAAACGATAGCGCCGGATTTGCCAGTTCCTTCTTTATCCACCGCGGAAAAGCATTGGCAGCCCTGGCTTCTTCCCAGGTTCTGATCGTTTTAAATATCGCCTCTTTTTGCGGACAACTTTCCACATCTTTCTGGTTTAAGGTAAGGCTATAAGTTGTGCCCACGCCTACCGAAATAGCTTGTACGTGCTCATAATCTTCTACCTTTGAACCCGCTTTAATCGGGAAATTTCCGCCCATACCCACCGGAAAAAAGTTGGCATAAGTTACGTCGCGTAAATCTTTTCCCTGACTCGTTGTGCTGCCCCACTCCCGGGTATCTACATCGTATAAATTCTTTCCGCCACCCACATTCCAGATACTTTGGTAATGCCACGAACCTTCAGATAGTGTAGCACCGGTAAAGCGTATTGAGGGAACACCTAATTCATTTGCCCGCTCGAACATTTTACGGAAGAAACGCTTAGTAGAATAATAACCATGACCGTTATTGAACAAAAACTCCTGTCCGTCAAAATCGTAGTACTGCAAACCATTAATGGCACATACATCAGCAAAATAACGTGCAATTTCATCCTGCAGCTGAATATTCGGGATCAAGCCGTCGTACCCATAATTAACCGTTACCTGCAGTTTATAAATGGTATCTCTGCCTGCATGATTTGATGGTTTTGTGTTCCAGTACCCTCTTTTTACATTTAAAAGGCGGTAAGGTTTCTCGGTAGATACGCCCATGTAATGAATAAGTTCCTTGCCTATTTTAATCATATTCAGGTTTGCACAATGCCCTTCCCAGCTGGCTACTTCTTCCAAATGGGTTGGATCATCAACCAGGATGATGGTATCGGTTGCGCTGATCGCTTTTACCAGCAAACGTTTTTGCTGATAGCATAAACTATCGCTTGGAACAGGGCTGGCATCCATGGTACCGGGAGCCAGTGAATTGGTAATCGGCGTTCGGCCTATTGTTATGCCATATTTGGCTGCCATTGCCGAAAACTCTTTGTGAGATAGGTTTCCGCTGGTTAATTTCAATGGTTTCTTCTCAAAATTCTTGCCATCCAGATAACCTTTAGTGCCGCGGTTTGCCCTTAAAAAGCCCTGATCGTATAAACTTATTGTTTTAAAACCCAGCTTTCGGGTGTATGGAATAATGCTATCATACAAAGCCCCGCTGGTTAATACATCAGGAATATACGCTGAAGGATCTTTTACCCATTTCCCGTTAATTGTTGGATAGGGAAGTTTTTCGGCTAAAACTATTTTCTGAATTACATCCATTAGTGCCGTACTATCCGGGCTGCCCCATAAAGCTATTGAAGATCCAATATAATTTACGCCCGGCAATGGCTGCACCTGTAAATGATTGGGTTTATTGGCTTCCATATTTGGAATCAATGAAAAATTCACCTCCCGCTCTGTACCTCTGTCTCTCGATTGGTAAGCCAGCGATATCATTCCCTGTTTATCAACCGTTGCTGCATTTCCGTACATAATCCTGTACCAGGGTTCTTTATGGGCATAAAAAGCCACATCACTAATGCCATTTCCTCCTAACGAAAATACCTGTCCCTCATGCAGATTCGCAGGCAGCGGAAAACGTTTAGCATCGGGCGTATGGATAATGTATTGAAAAGGAGCAGCATCTCCAATCGTTTCTGCTGTTCCTCCAAGGGTATTATCATTTAAGGCAAGCATACCTATTGCATAATTTACAGCGGTAGTCGTATCGCGCGCCACACCTATAATTTCGCCCAAAAGATTGGTGATATTGGTGTGTATCGGGCCCCATTCAATCGCCTCAATGCCTTTGCGATTGGTAAGCGACAATAAGGTTAGCTTAAAATATTTTGCTTTTGGTTCTAATTTCACGGTAGCGACTGAACCATTAGGGTAATACAAGGACAGCGTTTTTTTACTTTCAGCGTAAACCGCTTTCGATGGCGCTAAATATTTATTTTGGGCACTGTTGTATAAACGTAATAATGGTGATGGCTTATCGCCGGGGCTAAATTCGCGGTTGGGCTTTTTAGTGATGTTCTTAAAGCTGGTAATGTAGCCTTTGTGATCGATGCTGATTTTTAAATAATCAGTAGAAAATGCTGTTTGGCCGAAAACGTTGCTTCCCCAGAAGCTGGCGAATGCAAGGAACACGATCACAGCATTCCTTAGTTTTTTGCAGGTCTGTAATGACATTAGTTAATTTAATTAAGGTTTCATTTGGTTGTTATTGTCCGGTTAAAGCTGACTGAGGTTAAATGGCCTGAATCAAATTTTCCGGATGAATAAAAATCTTAATATGAATCACTTTAAACTACAATTATTTGAATTATTACCGATGCTTTATTTGCCTGCATTTTGCCGGAAGTATTTTCCTTTATCGCTTCCTCACCAGTTGTGCAGCATATTCATCATTCCACAACGCTAATATGTTCATACATTCAAACATAATAAATTTTTCTTTATGTGCTTAATTAAATACAAATAACTTTTAACCTGCTCTAAAAGCAAAAAAAGAAGGGCCCAAACCTGAGGCCCCTCTCCAATCAACAACTACTAAAAATCTTATGCCCGATTAACGGCTCCAGCCCGGATTCTGAATCAGCTTAGGGTTAGCCAGCAGCTCGCGCTGCTGAAAGGGATACAGGTTCATATATTCCCTGAAAATCCTGTTCTCAACCTGATAAGGCGAATAGGTAAAACCGGTTGCGGTTTTGGTTACTTTCATACCATAGAATGGTCCGTTAAATAGTTCTTTGGCAGTATTCCATCTTCTGGCATCCCAAAACCTGTGTCCTTCAAAAGCCAGTTCAATGCGACGTTCGTTTCTGATGCGTTCGCGCATTTGCGTTTGACTCAGCCCTGCCGGCAGGTTTGGCATGGTCACCCTACTCCTAACCCTGTTAACTGCTGTATACACATCTGTAACAGGGCCTTCTGCCTCATTTTTGGCTTCAGCGTAATTTAACAGCATTTCTGCCAAACGGAAATACACATAATTGTGCTGACTGGTTTGCCCGGTAGTGAGGTTTAAATTACCATCTACATGCTTTTTCATGTAGTAAGCCGTTAATGAAATCACGGTTGCCGGAAAAGCCGGAGGTACCGTACCGACACCGATTGGCAAATTCGATATGGCACCAGTGACCTGGTGGGCAACAATACCCCCATCTTCTTTCTTAAAGATCCAAAAAAGTTCTCTGATTTTATTCATACCCAAAAACGCGATCCTTACACCAATTGTAAAAATCCAACCATGACCTGGGATTTCTTTAGCCTTAATCCCGAAACCATTCATCAGGTAATGTTTCTGATGAGCGATCGTGGTACACCTTACGGATACCGTTTTATGCATGGTTTTGGCAGTCATACCTATTCTATGCTCAATGCAGCAAACGAGCGGGTATTTGTAAAATTTCACTTTAAATCTATGCAGGGAATAAAAAATTTCAACGCTGCCGAAGCGCAGCACATGAAAGCGCAAGACCCTGATTTTGCACAACGCGATCTTATAAGCGCCATAGACAATATGGATTTCCCAAAATGGAAGCTTAACATTCAGGTAATGACAGCAGAAGAGAGCACAACGGTAGATTTTAACCCTTTCGATCTGACCAAAACATGGAGTCAGAAATTGTTTCCATTGATTGAGGCCGGCGTATTGGAGCTAAACCAGAATCCCAAAAACTATTTTGTGGATGTAGAGCAATCGGCATTTTCGCCATCGAGAATTGTAGATGGTATTGGCTTTTCGCCGGATAAGATGCTACAGGGAAGAATTTTATCATACCCTGATGCCCAGCGCTATAGACTAGGAACCAACTACGAACTGATTCCGGTTAACGCCTGCCCGTTTATAGCCCATAACTATCAACGCGATGGTGCCATGCGGATTGACAGTAACGGTGGGGATAGCCCCAATTATTTTCCAAATAGCTTTGATGACATTACTGAAGATATCAGCTATAAAAAACCCGCCGAAATATTGGCAAGCAATGTTGCCGATCATTACTGGAGAAATGCCGAAGGCGAAAACGACCATTATTCGCAACCTGGAATTTTCTACAGAACGGTATTAACCGCTGATGAACAAAAGCACCTTGCACATAACATTATAGATGCCATGAGCGGAATAGACGGCCCGAAACGCAAAGAGATTATTACGCGGCAGTTATGTCACTTTTTTAGGGTTGATATGGGACTTGGTATGGCGATAGCCAATGGGCTGAACATCCATGTCCACGAAAACCAGCCGTTAATCTGTTAATTCAGGAAATTACTGTAATGCTCTCATATCGTTGGTGTTAAAATTAAAAAAGCAATTAAGATGAGCTTGTCACAGCTCATCTTAATTTAAAGGTTTACGCAATAGCATCCACTTTGGCAACTGATCCCAGAATACGGGCTAAATCTTTAGTTTCATCAGCTGTTAAGGAGGCTAAAGGTTTTCTGAGTTCACCTCCAGCTTCACCCATTAAATTTAAACCGGTTTTAATGGCTCGCGGCAAACCTTTCTCGACGATAAATTTTAACAGCGCAAGCTGTTTATAAAACTCCTCTCCTGCTTTTTTATAATCGCCCTTAACCACTGCATCGTATAGCGCCAAATTAAGCTCCGGTATCAAATTTGGCGCTGCTGTGCACCAACCACTTGCCCCGGCCGCAAAAGCCCCGAGAGCAAGCGGATTTGAGCCATTGTAAAAAGCCACTTCTTCGCCCAGCATCGATTTTAGCGTATGCATGCGCTGGATATCTCCCGTACTTTCCTTAATCATGGTTACATTCGGTATTTCCAGCAACCTTTTTAATAGTGCCGGCGACATGTCTATACCTCCCGTAGCCGGATTATTATAGGCCATAACAGGAATTGATATTTTGCCGGCAACTTGATCATAATGGGCAAAAATCTCATCGTCAGTTAGTTTCCAATAGCTCATGGGTATAATCATAACTGCATCGGCTCCAGCATTTTCGGCAAACCTGGCGTGATGTATGGTGCGTTCGGTAGTGAGGTTAGAAACCCCAACCAATATGGGCAAGCGACCGTTTACCTGCGCTATTGTTGCCTCAGTAATCGCTTCTTTCTCTTCATCACTTAAATAAGGCAATACGCCTGTGCTGCCTAAAGGAGCTATTCCATGTACCCCACTTTGCACCAATCGCTCGGTGAGTTTTTTAAACAACGGAACATCAATTTTTTCCTTGTGATCAAAAGGTGTAATGGGATAAGCGATAATCCCTTTAAATGGAATGTTATTCATCTTCTAAAGTTTTTTTTTTATAAATCTCTTCCTTCTTCTTCTCTTAAAGCCACACCAAGGTGCTGCAATTGTGGTGCATTTTCGCAAGCCAGATAACGGGCAGCAGTTTCCTCACTTAAATTTTGATGGCGGTGCCAGGCCCAGGCTGGAATATAAACCGCATCGCCCGCTTCCCACTCTACCTTTTCATCTTCGATTTCAGTATAGCCCTTTCCCTCCAAAACATATAAAACAGTTTCATAAGTGTGGCGGTGGCGATTGGTAAGCTGACCAGGTAACAGGCCGCCAACCGTCATGCTTACATTCCTGGTAGGCAGGTCGACAAAAAACACAGGATGTTTCCGCTCGCTAGAAAACTGATCGTGTGCACCAGCCTGTTCAACATTTTTATGAATCAGTTTAGCTGGTTTTATAAAAACCGGACGGGCAAAGGTTTGATGAAAATCCTTTGAACTGAATTTTTTTTCTTGATTTTCCATGACATTATTTTTTATGTTTTTGCATTATTGCAGTACAAAAGTATCGTACATTTGGTCTAGCAAAGCAGCACAGAAATCACAAAAACAACTAGTCCAGATGTTAAGACCGTGGGAATTCCAGATTGTTATCCATACGGATGGGGCAAAAGCCGTATATCTGCAAATTGCAGATGCTATAATTGAGGCGATTAAGGGTGGAAAGCTACAAAGTAACAACGCACTGCCAGGTAGCCGTTTACTCGCCAGCCAGCTAAAAGTAAACCGCAATACCGTAATCCAGGCCTTAGACATTTTACTTGCAGAAGGCTGGCTGATATCGAGGGAACGAAAAGGTACATTTGTTTCTGACACATTGCCCAATATCAAAACCGGCATTACAAAAGCTGGCAGCATCACTGTATCTGAGGGTGAATCAGGGAAACCTGCCCGTATTGTTTTTGATGATGGATTACCCGACAGCAGACTGGCGCCAATAAACGAGCTGGCCAGGGCTTACCGGCAAATTTTTAGCAGAAAAGGGCGTTGGCAAATGATGGGCTACAGCAGCGAATCGGGCGACATTGAATTTAGAAATGCGATTGTACAGATGCTCAATTTTAAGCGTGGTATGCAGCTTGCTGTAAACAATGTATTTATTACCAGAGGGAGCCAAATGGCGATGTACCTAACAGCCAAAAGCCTTTTCGAACGCGGAGATGATGTTGTTGTCGAAAATCCAGGCTACCAGCCTGCGTGGGAAACCCTAAAAAATGCAGGTGCTAATCTTATCCCCATCGCGGTAGATGCCGAAGGACTGAATATAGCTATGCTCAAAGCAACATTGAATACGAACCCCAATATTAAAGCTGTTTACATTACTCCCCACCACCAGTTTCCAACAACGGTTACCTTAAGCCTGGCCAGAAGGCTGGAGCTTGTTGCCCTATCCAATCGGTTTGGCTTTACCATTATTGAAGATGATTACGACAATGAATTTCATTTTGGCCAGCGGCCGGTTATGCCTGTTTGCAGTTTAGGCAATATTGAAAATTACGTGTACATCGGCACCATGAGCAAAATTGTTGCGCCTGCCTTGCGCATAGGTTATTTGGCTACAGATGCTAAAAACATCGAAAAAATAAGCAAGCTACGTAAAATGATTGATGTTCAGGGAGACAACATTATGGAACAAGCGGTATTGCAGCTCATTAACGACGGAGAAATAAAAAGGCACCTGAAGCGTGCAACGGCAAAATACCGTAATAAACGCGACTTTTTTGAAAAACTCATTATTACCCACCTGCAGGAAAAAGTAAACTATGTTAAACCCGAAGGTGGACTGGCTTTTTGGCTCGTACCCAAAAAAGCTACTAACCTGAGCAAACTGGCTGCTGATTTGGCTAAACAAGGCATACAAATTATGCCGCCTGACAAATTCGGTTCGGATATACCAGTACAAGGACTTCGCTTAGGTTATGCTTCTTTGAGCGAAAAACAGCTTGAAGAAGGCATTATGGCTATTGCTGCGTTATTGTAATCAATTGCCCTGCAAACAGCCGTGCAAGGCAATTGATTTGTAATTTATTTCTTTACATCCTCCATTGATGCCCCAAAGTTGATGTGCAAAACATTTCCATTTGGTGTAACCAATGCCGGAACTGATTTTACCCCCAATTCTTCTGCTTCTGCGATCCTGCTTTTGTCGGTATCAAAGTTTACTACCTCGACATTTGACTCGCCAATTAAATTTAAAATATCCTGTTCTGCACTTATGCAAACCGGACAACCTGCATGATAAAAAACTGATTTGTTCATTTTCGTTTTTATTTCTTCGACTAAATTGTCGGTACAAAATTAAATCAGGTGCATGAGGCCGCGGCAGTCCAGTTTCTTTAAAAAAGTAAGTTTACTGGTTAGCTTTAAATGGTGATGGTTTCGCCAATGGTTGGTAAATGCAGCCTTATCCCGGCCAAATTAAAGGCTTCGTAAGCCTGTTCATGATTAATTACGATGTAACCAAAAGTATCATAATGTACGCCCAGCACCTGTTTCACGCCAACCATTCCCGCCGCCAGAATTGCATCCTCAACCCCCATGGTCAAATCATCGCCAATTGGAAATACCGCAAAATCGAGCTTAGCCCATTGTGGGATCAGCTGCATATCCAAGGTTAAAGCAGTATCACCGCTGTAGTAAAAGTTTCCTGCCGGAGTATCGAATACAAAACCACTGGCAGTACCACCATAACTACCATCGGGCATACTGCTGGAGTGTTGTGCAATTACACATTTTACTACTCCAAAGTCAAACTTCCACTTTCCGCCAGGGTTCATTGGATGGGTATTTTCTACTCCATTTTTATTTAACCAATCTTTCACCTCCCAGGTAGCAACCACTTTAGCTCCGGTATTTAAGGCAATTTCCTTTGCATCGTTAATATGATCGAAATGCCCGTGGGAAATGAAAATATAATCGGCCTTAATTTCTTTAATGTTAATGTCCTTTGCCAGTACATTATCAGTAATGTAAGGATCGAAAAGAATGTTGCTGTTTCCTACCTGCACTGCGAAGCAAGAATGGCCATAATAAGTTAGTTTCATGTGTTTTTAGTTTTAAGTATTAATTTCATTGGTAATAACAGGTGTTTTCTGTCCGGTTCTTAAAAAAGTTGTCCGGTTTTTAGTGAGTTCGTTAGTGGCCAAAAGTGCCTTTAAGTCGGCTTCTTTCTGCTTAAAATGGGTCCATCCGCTACTATGTACCGGAAATATATGATTAGGATTTAACACTTTAACGGCCTTGATTAATCCAAGGCCATCCATGGTGTAACTACCCAGGCCAGTCAGGTACCGGAATTGTACGCCGCCAACATTCATGACCGCGATATCGATTTTATACCTGCTTGCAATTTCTTGTATTCCTTTAAAGAAAACAGTATCGCCGGATAAGTATATTACTCCCTTTTGCAGCGCTTCAGCCTCTATAATAAAGCCGATAACTTTGCCGGAAACAAATTCTGGAATCCACGAAGGCCGGTGCTGTGCGGGAGTAGCGGTAATTTTTAGTCCTTTAATTTTTGGCGTATCCAAGGCATAACTTTGCCACTCTTTTAATCCGATTACTCCTTTAATTGCCTTGCTGGCAGGCACGGTAGAAATTATCGTTTTTACCTGCCCTAAAAATGCACGGCCCTGCGTATCGAGGTTATCTTTATGCTGATGGTGGCTCAATAAAACCAGGTCGATATCGCGAAGCTGATCTGCTTTTAAGCCCGGACTTTCTGTTTTTCTCGAAAATGCACCAAAACCATGATAGTACAAACCTCCGGCATCATCCAGCGTAGGGTCGGTCAGAATCCTGTACCCGTTAATTTCCAACAGTACGCAGGCTGTATTGATATGTGTAAAGCTAAGTTCCATCAGCATAGTTTCGTTTTTAAACATTCATTGCATCATCCATGAGGTAAGCATCTGTTAACGCTTCTGCAATAACCAATTCTAACAAAGTGCCAGCCAACACATAAATAACTGTAAATCAACTATATTAAAAAGAATTCAATAGCGTAAAATATCGATATATAAACAATTATCGACATCTGACCCATTCCGGGGGCCAGGCTGTTTACAGTTGAGGTTCACTAAACCCACCTACTGGACCAGCATTTTTTTATATTTCTGTACCATTACAATAAAATAGCTTGTGGATATATTTGTATTAGAAAAATTTAGCAGGAAAAGAGGCGATATTTTGAGCATTAAAAACATATCCGTTTTCCTGGACTTTGCATTTAATCATAGCATTATGAACTCAAAATCAGCAAATCAATCTTATCTTCCCGTAGCCTGGGATTACAGGGAAATAATTGACAGTGAAAGAAATAAAAGAACTAGCGGTAAGGTATTTTACTTTAATGAGTCAGGTGAAATAGATGTGGCCGAAGGCAGTATTAGCCAGATTATAGACAATCCAGACACTGGAATCTTTATTCTGCTCGATCATAACCAACACATCCGGATAGATAGGATTATCACCTTGTACGGGAAACCCGGTGCAGCTTACGAGGAATATGATGTCTATGCCAATGCATGTATGGACTGTAACGGCGGGTACCTGGGAGAAGATAACCGTTAACCGCAGCTATAGCACCCCGGTAATTTTGTCTGCTGTTTTTCTCCACAGCCTCCGAATATCAGTTATTTTAAACAGCATGGAGCAGGCCTATTTGCGTAAGCACCAGGTAGTCATAGCGCGCAAATCCTGTACATTGGTGGTCTTAATTGGCTCATGTAAGGTGGCTGCAAGTTTCGCAGTAAATCGCAACAGCATTTCCTGATTCACCAGAAAACGTTCAGATTCATCGGGCAAGATATATTTCCCGTTGCCTAGCGGGCGAACCAGCTTTTCAATGCCGATATCGGAGGCTAAACGACAAAACAGATAGCCTCCAGGGCGTATTACGCGCCACATGGAGTTTAGCATATCTTCGAAATGCTGAATATTGTTTGCAAAATGAAGTACTGCACTGCTAATTACGAGGTCAAAACGTTCATCTTCAAAGGGTAGATTTTCGACCAGTCCGACACTGAAATTTTCTGCGGATGAAGTGTGAGCATACGGTGCGGCTAACTGTCTGATCTTTTCGATGTTGACAGCAGCAGAATCGACACCATAAACCTCATGGCCTGAACGCAGAAAATAAGCTATGTTTCTCCCCTGTCCACATCCAGCATCCAGAATAGATCGACAATCATTGTAAGTTCCTTTTAAAAGCTGATCAGATAAATAGATATCGATATGGCCAAACTGTTCGAGCAGGTTTTCTTTCATTGAACAAAAATAAGGATATTCTCAGGATCAGCAGCGCTCTTAACCGGGATCAGTATTTCTTTATGGTTTTAATGTGTTATACCATCTCGAGTATACATCAGATATACACTTAAAAAACTAAACAACAGCAAGCAACTTAAAGAAAAACCCAGCCTAGCAACAGCATCACTAACATTGCAGCCACGGTATTTAAAAAGTTAACCACATCATTCCCGATTTTCCCTTTTCGCTCCAAAACTGCCCCGAGTACAGAATCGGTAAGGTTACCAACTGTCCCTGCAAATACAATAAGGAAAAAGCTATTGTTCCAGCCCCATCCCAAGGCATAAATACCGGCTATGAT
>RCUK01000455.1_pt1 | contig 37014 bp, 24 predicted proteins | sample 2166381 | NCBI WGS metagenome assembly RCUK01 (sample SAMN09932809, study PRJNA488358) | compost metagenome | isolation source: compost soil in an enriched community | place: Germany: Experimental Botanical Garden | reverse complement strand
GAGCCGAGGATAGAGGCTCTGCCAATGGCAGAGGCAACGGCAAAGGCAGAGGCAGAGGCAAGGGCAAAAGGCAGAGGCAAGGGCAAGGGCAAGGGTAAGGGCAAAAGGCAGAGCAGAAGCCAGAGCCAGAGCCAGAGCCAGATTTCTCTCCCAAATCGCTGAAAAGGGGGCCCGAAACGCAGAACAGGCGCCACCGGGCGCCTGTTCTGCATGCTTCTCTCTCTTCCCAACCGCCGGATGCACAAATCCATCTGGGCGAGGGTTCCACCCCCTTGCCGGGACCGTTGGGCGCCATGGGTCCGGCGCATGCGCCGGACGGGTTGGGCAGGACGCCCAACCCCGGCCTTGCCGTTTGTGCAGGACTGCACAAACGCGCAAGGCGCCCACGAGCCTCCAGGGATGGATTTACGGCGTGTCCCGGCAAGGGGGTGGAACCCTCGCCGCGCGCAGATAATAGAGGCGCCCGACAACCCGCCTTACTGCAGCAACGACCGCAACATCCAGGCGTACTTCTCGTGCGTCTGCAGGCGCTGGGTCATCAGATCTTCGGTCGGCGCGTCGTCGGCGTCGTCGGCCACGTCCAGCACCTTGCGCGCGGTCCGGCACACGGCCTCGTTGGCGGCCACCAACTGGCGTACCATCTCACGCCAGTCCGCACTGTCGGTCAGGCCCGGTTCCTCGGCGATCGAGGTCAGGGCCGCGAACTCGCGGTAGGAGCCCGGGGCATTGAAGCCCAATGCGCGGATGCGTTCAGCGACGTCGTCCAGGGCTGCCCACTGCTCGGTGTACTGGGTCTCGAACATGGTGTGCAGCGAGTTGAACATCGACCCGGTCACATTCCAATGGAAGTTGTGCGTCTTCAGGTAGAGCGTGAACGCGTCCGCCTGGAAGGATGCCAACCCATCGGCAATCTTCTTGCGATCGCCCTCCTTGATCCCGATATCGATGTTCGGGGCCGACGGGGCGGCCGATGCCAGCTTCTGCTTACCGGTCTGGGTCTTCTTTACCGGTGTCTTGGTCTTCGCCATGGGGATGATTCTCCTTGTGGATGGGATGGCCTTCACAATAGATCAGACTACGCTTTCAGTAGTGATCAAAGTTCTAAACGATTCGATTGATGAGCACTATCGACAAACAAAATATTCCACGCCTGCGCGAACAGCGCGCCGCGATTGACGGGGCCATGAGCCGCGATCGCGGGCGCCTGCTCGGGCTGCTCTCGCGCTGGCAGTCCAAACCCGCCGATGCGGGCGTGGCCGCCGCGTTCGAGCAGGCCCTGCAGGCGTCGGTGCAGCGGCGCGACCAGCGCGCCCGGCACCTGCCGGCGATCAGTCTGGACGACAGCCTGCCCATTGCGCGTGAAGCCGAACGCATCACCGCCCTGATCCGCGAGCACCAGGTGGTGGTGATCGCCGGCGAGACCGGGTCGGGCAAGACCACCCAGCTGCCCAAGCTGTGCCTGGCCGCCGGCCGCGGCGTGGCCGGCATGATCGGCTGCACCCAGCCGCGACGGATTGCCGCACGTGCGGTGGCGACGCGGGTGGCGCAGGAGCTGAAATCCGAGCTGGGCACGGTGGTCGGTTACCAGGTGCGCTTCACCGACCGGGTCGGTGACGACACCCGCATCAAGTTCATGACCGACGGCATCCTGCTGGCTGAAATCAGCAGCGACCGCTGGCTGTCGCAGTACGACACCATCATCGTCGACGAAGCGCACGAGCGCAGCCTCAACATCGACTTCCTGCTTGGCTACCTCAAGCAGCTGCTGCACAAGCGCCCCGACCTGAAGCTGATCGTCACCTCGGCCACCATTGATACCTCGCGCTTTGCCGAGCATTTCAACGATGCACCGGTGATCAGCGTGGAGGGCCGCACCTTCCCGGTGGAAGTGCGCTACCGCCCGCTGGAAGGCGAGGGCGGTGGCGATGAAGACGGTGGCCGCGACGGCGAACGCACGATCAACGAGGCCATCGTGGCCGCGGTCGATGAGATCACCCGGATCGACCCGCGCGGGGACATCCTGATGTTCTTCCCCGGCGAGCGCGAGATCCGCGACGCGCACCAGGCGCTGGAACGGCGCAAGTACCGCGAGACCGAGGTGCTGCCGCTGTATGCGCGGCTGTCGGTCAAGGACCAGGACGAGGTCTTCAATCCGGGCAGCAAGCGGCGCATCGTGCTGGCCACCAACGTGGCCGAAACCTCGCTGACCGTGCCGCGGATCCGCTACGTGGTCGATCCGGGCCTGGCCCGGGTCAAGCGCTACAGCCCGCGGCAGAAGCTGGACCGCCTGCACATCGAGGCGGTGTCCCAGGCCAGTGCCAACCAGCGCAAGGGCCGCTGCGGACGCGTGTCCGAAGGCATCTGCTACCGGCTGTATTCGGAAGCCGATTTCCTTTCGCGCGCCGAGTTCACCGATCCGGAGATCCGCCGCTCCAGCCTGTCCGGGGTGATCCTGCGGATGCTGCAGCTGGGCCTGGGCAGGATCGAGGATTTTCCGTTCCTGGAAGCCCCCGACGAGCGCGCCATCGCCGATGGTTGGCAGCAGCTGGGCGAGTTGGGCGCGGTGGATGGCGAGCGCCGGCTGACCCCGGTCGGCCGGCAGATGGCGCGGTTGCCGGTGGACGTGAAGCTGGCCCGCATGCTGGTGGCCGCACAGGCGCAGGGCTGCCTGCGCCCGATGCTGGTGATCGCCTCGTTCCTGGGCATCCAGGATCCGCGCGAGCGCCCGCCGGAGGCGCGCGGCGCGGCCGATGCCGCGCATGCGCTGTTTGCCGACGGTCGCTCGGAGTTCGTCGGCGTGCTGCGCTTGTGGGACGGCTATCGGCAGGCGCACGAAGATCTCACCCAGTCCAAGTTGCGTGGTTGGTGCGAGCGCCACTTCCTGGGCTTCCTGCGCATGCGCGAGTGGCGCGAGCTGCATCGCCAGCTGCGCGTGCTGTGCGAGGAGCTGGGCTGGAGCGAGGAGCCGGTGGCGACCGCGCTGGCGCCGCTGCTGGCGGGGTCCTCGGCGCCGGCCCCGGCGCGCGATGACGAGGCGAAGATCAAGGCCACCCGTGGTCAGCAGCACCGTGCCGCGCGGCTGGCCCGCGAAGGCAGGAGCGAGCCGCCGGCCGCCCCGGCCGCCGCGCCGGTGGCCGATGCGCGCGATGCGGGCGGCGGCTTCACCGACAAGGTGCGTACCGCGGCCTACCAGACCCTGCACCGCGCGCTGATCGCCGGCCTGCCCACGCAGATCGGTCATCGCAGCGACAAGGGTGATTTCCTGGCCCCGCGCCAGCGCCGCTTCCTGCCGTTCCCGGGCTCGGTGCTGGCCAAGCGGCCGCCGCCGTGGCTGCTCACTGCCACGCTTTTGGACACCCAGAAGATCTGGGGCCTGACCAATGCGGCGATCGAGCCGGACTGGGTGATTGCCGAGCTGCCGCACCTGCTGCTGCGCAAGCACTTCGATCCGCACTGGTCGCGCGCCCAGGGCCAGGTGCTGGCCTCCGAGCAGATCAGCCTGTTCGGGCTGGTGCTGGCGCCGAAGAAGCCGGTGCACTACGGCCGCATCGCGCCGGGCGAGGCGCACGACATCTTCGTGCGCCAGGGCCTGGTGACCGGGGAGATCAACACCCGCGCCAGCGTCATCGGCGACAACCTCAAGGTGCTTGAACAGGCGCGCGAGGAAGAAGCCAAGCTGCGCCGCGCCGGCATCGTCGCCGACGAGGGCTGGCAGGCACGCTGGTACCTGGACCGGGTGCCGGCCGAGATCCACTCGGCCACCGCGCTGGATACCTGGTGGAAGGGATTGGCCCCGGACAAGCGCCACGCGCTGGCCTGGAGCCTGGCCGACCTGCTGCCCGGCGAGGGCAGCGATGCCGAGCGCTATCCCAAGTACCTGCCGCTGGGCGATGCGCGGCTGGCGCTGCATTACCGTTTCGAGCCGGGCAGCGAGGACGATGGCGTCAGCCTGGACGTGCCGCTGCACCTGCTCAACGCGCTGGATGCGGCGCGCCTGTCGTGGCTGGCGCCCGGGTTCGTGGCCGACAAGGCCTCGGCGCTGATCCGCAGCCTGCCCAAGGCGATGCGTCGCAACTACGTGCCCGCACCGGATTTCGGGCGGGCCTTTGCCGAAGCGTTCCCGGACCCCAGCGCGGACGACGTGCGTGGCGAGCTGGCGCGGTTCCTGACGCGCGCCACCGGCGCGCAGGTGGCGGCCACCGATTTCGACCTGGCCGCGCTCGACACCCACCTGCACATGAACCTGCGTCTGTTCGATGCGGACGGCAAGCTGCTGGCCAGCTCGCGCGATCTGGACGCGCTGCGCGCGCGCTTTGGCGGCCAGGCCGGCGAAGCGTTCGCTGCGCGTGCCGGGCGTGCCTTGGCCGCCGACGGGCTGCGCGATTTCCCGGCCGCGCCGATTCCGCTGCAGGTGCCCGGCGAAGCCGGGGTGCCGGCCTACCCGGCACTGGTGGATGAGGGCGACAGCGCCGCGCTGCGGATCTTCGCCGACCGCAACGAGGCGGCCGAGCAGCACCCGCTGGGCGTGCGCCGCCTGCTGGAAATCGCGCTGGCCGACAAGGCCAAGCAGGCCCGCAAGCAGTTGCCGGTGCCGCCCAAGACCGGCCTGCTGTATGCGGCGATCGAATCGCAGGAACGCCTGCGCGGCGACCTGGTCGATGCGGCGATGAACGCGGTGTTGGCCGACGGGCTGGGCGAGATCCGCGACCCGGCCACCTATGCGCAGCGTCGCGACGCGGCCGGCAAGGGCCTGTTCGCCGAGGCGATGGCGCGGCTGAAGCTGGCCGAGAACATCCTGGCCCATGTGGCCGAGCTCAAGCCGTTGCTGGCCTCGCCACTGATGGGCTGGGCGCGCGGCAACCTGGACGACCTGGAACAGCAGCTGGCCGGATTGGTGCACCCCGGGTTCCTGCGTGAGACGCCCGCCGACGCGTTGGCGCAGTACCCACGCTACCTGCGCGCGATGATCCTGCGCAGCGAGCGCGCCAAACGCGATCCGCCCCGCGACCAGGCGCGGATGCTGGAACTGCGGCCGTTCATCGATGCGCTGGCCGACGCCGAGGCGCGCGGGCTGCGCCAACGCCCGCAGTGGCAGGCGTTGCGCTGGGACCTGGAAGAGCTGCGGGTGTCGCTGTTTGCACAGGAGCTGGGCGCCCGGACCGGCATTTCGGCCAAGAAACTGGCCCAGCGGATGACGGCATTGCGCCAGGCCTGAGCGCGCCTCACCCCGTGCCGGTGAGCGACGGGGTGGGGCGTGGGTTACGCGCGGGGTTACTTGGTGCGGCGCACCTTGGCCCGGGTGTTCACCCCTTCCACGCGCAGGTACCAGACCCCGGCGATGCCCGGGGTGATGGAGACGCCTGCATCGGTCTTGCGCACGCCGGACAGGGTGGTGTCGTCGGTCTGCTCCCATTCCTGGGCATTGGCCAGCACGTACTTGCGGCCCTTGCCGAAGCCACGGAACTCGCCGGGCAGGGTGCTGGTGATCGGCTCGTTGCTGCCGAAGTCGAAGAAGCCACGGTTCTTGACGATGACCTCCTGGCGGCCTTCCTCGCGTGCCTGCTCGCGCACCTGTTCGCGCACGTCGGCGGCCGCGGCGGCCACCTTGCCCTGCAGCCAGCCGTTGAGCGCGGTCAGTTCGGCCGGGCTGAGCTTGTCCAGGCCGGCGGCCTTGAACTCGGCCGGCGACATCTGCTGCTGCAGATCCCCCTCGACCACGCGCTGGGCCAGGGCTGGACCGGACAGGCCGAGCAGGACGGCCGCACAGGCCAACAGGCGTAGACGGGAAAAGCGCATGGCAGGTCTCCGATGGTTTGCCGCAGTGTAGGGCCAGTGGGGGGTGTGGTGCAGCGTGCCGGACGCGGGTGGGCGCGGCCAGCGCTGGCGGCCGGCGCCGCGGGCATCAGCTGATGCGTGTTGGAGCGATGGTTTTGATTGTCCATCAACGGTCGCGGCGCTAGTGTAGATACCTCTGTCTTGCCTGCATGATGCTGTGAATCGCGCTTCTGTCCCCGGCCTGGATGCCTTGTTGAACCGACCCTCGGCGGCGTCGCTGCCGCCTGCCCTGCGCGAGGCGCTGCTGCAGCGCTGGCAGCTGCCCGAGGCCGATCCCCACATGCATGCCAGCTGGTCGGTGCTGGCCGATACGCTGGATGCGCTGGCCTTGTTGTCGGCCGACGAGAGTGCGCTGCTGGCGGCGCTGCTGTTCGATCTGCCGTGGTTGCGTGCCGGGTTGGACACGCTGCCGCTGGGCGCGCTGAAGCCGGCAGTGGCTGGATTGCTGGAAGGCCAGGACGCGGCCGACCAGGTCTGGGCGCTGCACGCCGGGCGCGATGCCGGGCGCAACAGCGAAGGCCTGAGACGCCTGCTGCTGTCGATCATCCAGGACCTGCGCGTGGTGCCGGTGCTGCTGGCCCGCCAGCTTGCGCGGATGCGCGGTGCCGACCGCCTGCCGGAAGAAGAGCGCCGCGCGCTGGCCCAGCTCACCCGTGACATCCATGCCCCGCTGGCCAACCGGCTGGGTATCTGGCAGTTGAAGTGGGAGCTGGAGGACCTGGCGTTCCGCCACCTGGAACCGGACACCTACCGGCGCATCGCGCGCGAGGTGGACGAGACCCGGCTGGCGCGCGAGCGCTATGTGGAGACGGTCAAGAAGGTGCTCTCGCGCGAGCTGCTGGCCCAGGGCATCAGCGCCGAGGTGAGTGGCCGCCCGAAGCACATCTACAGCATCTGGCGGAAGATGCAGAAGAAGAAGCTGGCCTTCGAGCAGCTCTACGACATCCGTGCGGTGCGGGTGATGGTGCAGGACGTGGCCGCCTGCTATGCCGCCCTGGGCGTGGTGCATTCGCTGTGGGCCCCGGTGCCCAGCGAGTTCGACGATTACATCGCCCGGCCCAAGGCCAACGATTACCGCTCGCTGCACACCGCGGTGATCGGCCCGGAAGGGCGCACCATCGAAGTGCAGATCCGCAGCCACGACATGCATGCCCAGGCCGAACTCGGCGTGGCCGCGCACTGGCGCTACAAGGAAGGCAGCAAGGGCGCGGAGAAGGCGTTCGACCGCAAGATCACCTGGATGCGCCAGTTGCTGGAGCATTCCCAGGACGGCCAGGCCGGTGAGCTGGCCGGCGCGCTGGATGCCGAGCTGACCGAAGACCGGGTCTATGCGCTGAGTCCCAAGGACGAGGTGATGGACCTGCCGCAGGGCGCCACGCCGCTGGATTTTGCGTACCACGTGCACACCATGGTCGGGCACCGCTGCCGCGGCGCGAAGGTCAACGGCCGCATCGTGCCGCTGACCTACCGCCTGCGCAGCGGCGACCGCGTGGAGATCCTCACCGGCAAGGAAGCCGATCCACGCCGCGACTGGCTGCTGGCCTCCAATGGCTTCCTGGCCAGCAACCGCTCGCGCGAGAAGGTGCGCGGCTGGTTCCACAAGCTGGACCGTGCGCGCAACGTGCAGGCCGGACGCGATCTGCTCGACCGCGAACTGAAGCGGCTCGGCCTGCAGCACGCCGACCTGGCGATCGCGGCGAAGAAGTTCCATGCCGACAGCATCGATGACCTGTACATCCAGGTGGCCTTGGGCGATACCGGGCCCAACCAGGTCAGCCGCGCCCTGCTCGAAGCCGAGCGCGCGGCCAGCCAGCCGGCGGCACCGGCGCTGCCGCGGCCTACCGCACGCCGCGACAGCCTGGGCAAATCCAAGTTCACCGTGCAGGGGGTGGGCAACCTGCTGGTGCAGTTGGCGCGCTGCTGCCAGCCGGTGGCCGGCGAGCCGATCGTCGGCTACCTCACCCGCACCCGCGGGGTCACCGTGCACCGCACCGACTGCGCCGCGCTGGCGCGGCTGCAGGCCACCAGCCCGCAACGGATCCTGCCGGTGGAGTGGGGCCAGGCCGGCGGCGGCTACGAGGTGGACGTGGTGGTCGAGGCGGTGGACCGGCGCTGGCTGCTGAAGGACATCACCAACCTGATCGCGCAGGAAGATGCCTACGTGCTGGACATCCACAGCGACAACGTGCGCAACAGCGGTCGCGCGCACCTGCGCCTGCGCCTGAAGGTGAGCGACTACGGCCAGCTCTCCACCCTGCTGGGCAAGCTCGACGCCCTGCCCGGGGTGAGCGAAGCGCGCCGTCTAGGCTGACCTCACGTGCCCCGCGCTAGGCTCAGGGAATGAGTCGCCCGCCACACCACGAGGATGCCGCGCACGCCGCGCTGCGCCGGGTGCGCCGCGAGGGGCGCTGGTGGTGGCTGCAGGCGCGCCATGCGCGCCATGTGTGGCGCTGGGCGTTGCCGGTGGCGGTGCTGCTGTTCCTGGCGCTGGTGCTGCTCCGGGCGCCGTTGGCCAACTGGTTCTGGAGCGAGCCGCAGATCGAGCAGCTGCTCGACCAGGGGGACCGCGCCCTGGCCGCCGGCCGCTTGAGCGCGGCCGACGGCACGGGCGCGCGCGAGTCCTACCAGGCGGCGTTGGCGCTGGATGGCGATCGCAGCCAGGCGCGTACCGGCCTGGCCCGCACCGCCCAGGCCGCGCTCGGCCAGGCGCGGGATGCGCTGGCGCGCGGCGACCTGGAGGCGGCCCGACGCGGGCTGGCCCTGGCGCGGGAGCTGCAGGTGCCGCAGCGCGATGCCGAGCAGGTGGCCCAGCAGTTGCGCCTGCGCGGCACTGCCCACGCTGGCGTGGCGGTGCTGCTGGGGCGCGCCGAGGCGGCGCTGCAGGCCCATCGTCTGGATGGCGGTGAAGACAGCGCGCTGCCGCTGTTCCAGCAGGTGCTGGCGATCGCGCCCAACCAGCTGCGCGCACTGGAAGGCCGCGAGGATGCGTTGTCGGACCTGCTGCAGCAGGCGCGCGCGGCCTGCCAGGCCGGCCAACTGGCCGCCGCGGCGGCGCTGCTGGAAAGCGCGCGCGGCTACGACGCCGGCCACGTCGATCTGCCGGCCACCCAGGAGGCGCTCAACAATGCGGTGGAGCGGCGCCAGCAGCAGGCCGCGCAGGCGCTGCGGCGGCAACGCTGGGACAGTGCGGCCGCGGATTTCCAGGCGGTGCTGGCCGCCGCACCCGACGACGCCGCGGCCCGCCAGGGGCTGCAGCACGTGATCGATGCGCAACTGGCCAATGCGAGCCGGCTGGCGGGTGATTTCCGCTTCGACCAGGCCGAGCAGGCGCTGGCCACCGCCCAGGGCCTGGGTGCGTCGGAGCGGGCGGTGGCGGCGGCCCGGCAGGCACTGCTGCAGGCGCGCCAGGCCGAGCAGGCGCTGAAGGTGCCGGGTGCGCCGCATGCCCAGCGCGAGCGCCGGCTGCGCGCGCTGCTGGCTCGCATCGTCGATGCCGAAGCACGCGGGCAGTTCCTGTCCCCGCCCGGGCGCAGTGCCTACGATGCGCTGCGCGAGGCACAGGCACTGGCCGCCTACGATCCGCGCGTGCGCGCGGCCGCGCAGCGCCTGCTGCCGGCCAGCCGCCGCTGCTACGAAGATCGCCTGCGCGAAAACCGGGTGCAGGCCGCCGGCGCCTGCCTGGAGGCCTGGCAGACCCTGTCCCCGGGCGATGCCGCGTTGTCGGCGGCACGCCGGCGCCTGGCCCAGCGCTGGCTGGCGATCGGCAGCGAGCGTCTGGGCGCGGGTGATCTCGAATTTGCCGGGCAGGCGCTGCAGCAGGCCCGGCATTGGCAGCCGGACCTGGCCGAACTGGGCGATTTCCAGCAGCGCCTGCTCGACGCCGGGGGACCGGGCTGACGCCTCAGGCCAGGAACACCCGCTGCACCGTGTCGCGGGCGGCATCCAGCGAGAAATGGTCGGCCACGTTGCGGCGGCCGGCGCTGGACAGCTGCTGCCACAGCACCGGGTCCTGGTACAGGCGTACCACCGCCGCGGCGAAGGCCTCGGCATCGTCGGCCACCAGCACGTCCTGGCCATCGTGCAGGTGCATGCCTTCCACCGCGCAGGTGGTGGCCACCACCGGTTGGCCATGGGCCATGCTCAGGTTGACCTTGCCCTTGACGCCGGCGCCGAAGCGCAGCGGTGCCACGGCGATCCGCACCTGGTCCATGTAGGGCGTCACCACCGGCACGAAGCCGTGGATCTCCACCCCCGGCTGCGCGGCGGCCAGCGCGCGCAGCGCATCGGGCACGTCTGCGCCGATGCAGTGGAAGCGCACCTGCGGCAGCTGGGCGCGGATGCGGCCGAACACCTCGCCGATGAACCACTGCATGGCATCCACGTTGGGCGGGTGGCGGAAGCCGCCGACGAACACCAGATCGTGGCGCTGGGCCCAGTCTTCGCCGCCGCTGGCCACTTCATGCAGGTTGGAGATCAGCTCCACGGTGACGTCCGGGGCGTCGATCTTCAGCTGCTCGCGCTCGGCCGCGCTGACCAGCACGGTGACGTCGGTAGCGGCCATCACCGCCAGTTCGCGGCTGCGGGTGCGCTCGGCGTCGCGCAGCAGCCCGGCATTGCCGGCCAGCTCGGCGCCGCGGCGCTCGCGCAGGTAATGCAGGTCCACCGTGTCGAACACGGTGCGTGCCTGCGGGGCATAGCTGCGCAGCAGGGGCAGGCATTCGCTGGCGACGTGGTGGCGGACCATCATCACCACCGCAAAGCGCGGGCCGTGCTCGCGCAGCCACGGGCCGATGCCCTGCAGGAACGGGGCGTACCAGACCTCCACGCCCAGCCGCTGCAGGGCCTCGGTGTCGGCGCCGGCGTGTTCGCGCCGGGTCGGCACGAACACCACGTGGGCGCCGCCCTCGATCAGCATGCGGATCAGGTTGTACTGGCGCAGCGATCCCGAATCGCGGTCCGGCTGCGGCACCGCCTCGTCCAGGATCAGGACCTGACGCTGGTGGCGATGCAGCAGGGCGGGCGAGGGCACGCTGCCGACCGCAGGCTGCGCACGCAGTGCCTGGGCCCACTTCTCGGCGAACACGCCGCGGTTGCGCACCTGGTAGGCCTTCACCCCGCTGCCGGTGTCGGTGCCGTTGCTGGTGCCTTCGTCGTGCACCACGCGGCTGGCCGGCTGCACCAGTACGCGGTGGCCCGCCGCGCGCACCGCGAAGGCCAGGTCGGTGTCTTCGTAGTAGGCCGGTTTGTAGCGGGTATCCAAGCCGCCCAGGCGGTCCCACAGCGCCCGCGGGATCATCAACGCCGCGCCGGAGCAGTAGTCGGCATCACGCAGGGCGGTGTAGCGGGGATCTTCGGCCGATTCGAAACGGCCGTAGCTCCAGCCGCTGCCATCCTGGAAGACCACGCCGCCCGCTTCCTGCAGGCGTCCGTCCGGGTACAGCAGCTGGGCACCGACCAGACCGGCGGCCGGTACCTGGGTGAAGGTGGCCAGCAGCGCATCCAGCCAGCCCGGCTGCGGCACCGTGTCGTTGTTGAGCAGCACCACGTAGCGGCCCTGCGAGCGGGCCACCCCGTCATTGCAGGCTTCGATGAAGCCGCCGTTGCGTTCACGGACCTCATAGCGCAGGCCCTGGATCCGGGGCATCCAGGTGCGGGTCTGGTCGCTGCTGCCGTCGTCCACCACCAGGATCTCGCAGGCCACCTCGGGCGGGTGCGCGGCCAGCGCCCGCAGGCAGGCCAGGGTGTGCGCGGCCTGGTTGTAGACCGGAATGATGATGCTCACCACCGGCGCGGCGCTGGCCGGCACCGCGAACGGGGCGAACGGCACGGCGGCCGGCGCATACAGCGCGGCGCGGCGCGGCGGCGGCAAGGCCTGGGTATGCACGCGGATGCGCTGCCAGGTGGCGCGCCAGCCCCGCGTACGCAGGCTGGCCAGGCTGCGGCGGAACAGACCGATCATGCGGTTCAGGAAGTAGCGTGCATCGGCCAAGGACATCGACATCCCGTTGCAACTCCAGCTTAAGCGGGGGAACCCGCGAGAACGCGCCGCTTGCGGTGGCTGCGTTAGACTCGCCGGAATTCATATTCTCCCATTCTCGCATCCCCGTGCCCCGACGCTACGATTCCGACGACATCGACGAGTTCGAAGACGACACCGAAAGCCGTGGCCCGCTGTGGCGGCGACGGCTGATCACCTGGGGCATGGCGGCGGTTGCGCTGGCACTGGGTTTCCTCATTCCCTATACCGTCTACCTGAACAAACAGGTGACCCAGCGCTTCGGCGAGCTGCGCTGGCAGATCCCCACCCGGGTCTACGCGCGCCCGCTTGCGCTGGCCCCCGGCGTGGCGATGGATGCGGCCACGCTCAAGACCGAGCTGGCGGCGGCGGCCTATCGCGATGACGGCAGCGGCAAGTCCGCAGCCACCTACAGCCAGGACGGCGGGCGCTTTGTGATCGCCAGCCGCGGTTACAACGATGTCGATGGCCGGGTTGCCCCGCGTCGCGTCGAGCTGAGCCTGTCCGGTGGCCAGATCGCCTCGCTGCGCGACGCCGACAGCCGCAAGGCGCTCAAGGCCGCGCGCCTGGATCCGGCGCGGATCGCCACGCTGTATGGTCAGAAGCAGGAAGAGCGCCGGCTGGTGCGCATCGAGGAGACGCCCGAGCTGCTGGTCACCGGCCTGCAGGCGGTGGAAGACAAGGATTTCAACCGCCACCACGGCATCGACCTGAGCGGCATCGCCCGCGCGATCTGGGTGACCGTGCGTTCGGGCGGGCAGAGCCGCCAGGGCGCCTCGACCCTGACCCAGCAGCTGGCCCGCAGCGGCCTGCTGGGGATCGGCAAGGAACAGACCGTCACCCGCAAGTTCAACGAAGTGCTGTACGCGCTGATCATGGAAGCGCGCTATGACAAGCGCACCATCCTGGAGGCCTACCTCAACCAGGTCTACCTGGGCCAGCGCGGCAGCCAGGCGATCCATGGCATGTCCTCCGGTGCCGAATTCTGGTTCGGGCGGGACCTGTCCTCGCTCAACACCGAGCATGTGGCGCTGCTGATCGGCCTGGTCAAGGGACCGTCCTACTACGACCCCCGGCGCAACCCCGAGCGTGCGCTGGACCGCCGCAACTTCGTGCTGGGCAAGCTGCACGAGAGCCAGCTGATCGACGACGCCGAGTACCAGCGCGCGCTCAAGGCACCGCTGGGCGTGCCCAAGGTGCCCGGCCTGATCGCCGCCAACCGGTTCCCGGCCTACGTGGACCTGGTGCGCCGCCAGCTCGGCCACGACTACCCCGAATCCGTCCTTCAGGGGGCCGGTCTGAGCGTGATGACCGGCATGGCACCGTCGGCCCAGGCCTATGCCGAAGGCGCGGTGACCAAGACCATCAAGTCGCTGGAGAGCAAGAAGCGTCCCGAGCTGCAGGCCGGCATGGTGCTGACCGACGTGCACAACGGCGACGTGCTGGCCGTGGTCGGCAGCCGCGATTTCGCCGAGCCGGGCTTCAACCGCGCCATCGAGGCGCAGCGCCCGGTCGGCTCGCTGCTCAAGCCGTTCGTGTACCTGCTGGCCCTGGCCCAGCCGGACCGTTATTCCCTGGCCAGCTGGGTGGACGATTCGCCGGTGACGGTGCAGCTGGCGCGTGGCCGCAACTGGTCGCCGGGCAACGCCGACAACCGCAGCCACGGCACCGTGCGCCTGATCGATGCGCTGGCCCATTCCTACAACCAGGCCACGGTCCGGGTGGGCATGCAGGTCGGGCCGGAGCGGGTGACCCAGTTGATCCACGTGCTGGCCGGGATCAAGGCCGATCCCAATCCGGCGGTGATCCTGGGCTCGACCGACCAGAGCCCGTATGCGATGGCCCAGCTGTACCAGTTCCTGGCGTCCGGCGGTGAGATCCAGCCGCTGCATGCGGTGCGTGGCGTGCTCGATCCGCAGGGCAAGCTGATGAAGCGCTACGACAAGACCCCGGCACCGGCCCAGGAGGGCGACTCGATCGCCGCCAACCTGATCAGCATCGGCCTGCAGCAGGTGGTGGCCAGCGGTACCGCCCAGCGCCTGAACGCCGACGGCCTGGGCCGCCTGCAGCCGGCCGGCAAGACCGGCACCACCAACGATGGCCGCGACAGCTGGTACGCCGGCTACACCGGCGACCACCTGGCGGTGATCTGGATGGGCAACGACCAGAACGAGCAGGCCGGGCTGTATGGCGCGACCGGTTCAATGCGGGTCTGGTCGGGCATCTTCCAGCGTCTGCCGAGCGCGCCGCTGAAGGTGAGCAACAAGGGCCTGGACTGGCAGTACGTGGACGCCAGCGGCACGGCGAGCACCGACGAAACCTGTCCCGGCGCGCGCCGCTTCCCGTTCGTGGTCGGCTACACGCCGGCGTATGCGCCGTGCACCGCACCGGCCGCGTTGCCGGAAGGCGAGGCGGGCGGGGAGGGCGGCGAAGGCGGTGGCTGGCGCAGCTGGTTCGGCCTGGACAAGAAGCCCGAGCCGGCCGCCGACGCGGCGCCTGCCGCTGCAACCACTCCCCCCGCGCGATGATTCCGGAACGAGGCCGGCCCGCATGACCACCCGAACCCTGATCCGTACCACCGCGTTGCTCACCCTGAGCCTGTCGCTGGCCGCCTGTGTCACCCCGGCAGCGCCGGTGAAGGCGCCGGTCGATACCACCACCCCGGCCCAGCGCATGGCCGCCGTGGAGGCCGCCGCTGCCGGGTCCGATGCCAAGGAACTGGCCGTACAGCCGCTGCGCGATGCCGAAATCGAAGACCTGCGCCTGGTCGCCACCACCAAGCGCCAGGCCAACGACCTGGCCGGGGCCGCCGAGGCGCTCAACCAGGCGCTGCTGATCTCCGAAGGTGATCCGTCGATCCTGCAGGAACGGGCCGAGATCGCGCTGCTGCAGGGCGACTGGGCCCGCGCCGAAACACTGGCGCGCAAGGCGGTGGAGCTCGGTTCCAGGACCGGGCCGCTGTGCCGTCGCCATTGGGCCACCATCGAGCAGTCGCGCCTGGCCCGCGGCGAAAAGGAAAATGCCGTGTCCGCGCACGCGCAGCTGGAAGGCTGCACGGTGCCGGGGATCAAGCGCTACTGACCTGCGGCCGGATCCGCGCGCGACCGAGGGTGCCGGGGAGCCGGCCAGCGGCCGGCACTACACTACGTCCATGTCTCGCCTTGCCCATGCCAGCAGCGAAGCCCTCAGCGAGGGCGGCACGCTCGCCAGCCAGCTGGATGCCTTCGTCGCACGCCCGGCGCAGCTGCGCCTGACCGTGGCCATCGCCGAGGCCTTCGACCAGCGCGACGTGCTGCTGGCCGAGGCCGGCACCGGCACCGGCAAGACCTACGCCTACCTGGTGCCCGCGCTGCTGTCCGGGCTCAAGATCATCATTTCCACCGGCACCCGCGCGCTGCAGGACCAGCTCTACCACCGCGACCTGCCGCGCGTGCGCGCCGCGCTGGGCGTGGGCCACAGCAGCGCCCTGCTCAAGGGGCGCGCCAACTATCTGTGCCGCTACCGCCTGCAGCAGGCCCGTGGCGAACCCAGGTTCAGTTCGCCGGAACAGGTTGCCCAGTTCCAGCGCATCCTGGCCTGGTCCGGGCGCACCCGCTTTGGCGACATGGCCGAGCTGGAGGCACTGCCCGAGGATTCGCCGCTGTACCCGATGGTGACCTCCACCGTCGACAACTGCCTGGGCAGCGAGTGCCCGTTCTGGGATGACTGCTTTGTGGTGCAGGCGCGGCAACGCGCGCAGGCGGCCGACGTGGTGGTGGTCAACCACCACCTGCTGCTGGCCGACCTGGCGCTCAAGCAGGAGGGCTTCGGCGAGATCCTGCCCGGCGCGCAGGCCTTCGTGATCGACGAGGCGCACCAGTTGCCGGAGCTGGCCGCCAATTTCTTCGGCGAGGGCTTCGGCATGCGCCCGTGGCAGGAGCTGGCGCGCGACTGCCTGGCCGAGAGCCGCAGCGTGGCCGGTGCGCAGGCCGTGTTGCAGGGGCCGGCCACCGCGCTGGAGCAGGGCCTGCGCGAACTGCGCACGGCGATGGACGGATTGCCGCCGCGAGGTACCCAGTGGCGCGCGCTGGCGGTGCCGCAGGTGCGCGATGGCTTCGATGCGGCGATGAGCGCCCTGGTCACGCTGCGCGATGCGCTGGCCGGCGTGCGCGAGGCCTCCCCGGGGCTGGACGCCTGCCATGCGCGGGCGGGCGAGGCGGTCTCGCGGCTGGCGCGCTGGCTGGGCGATGACGCGCCGCTGCTGGATTTCGACAGCGACCCCGAGCAGGCGCCGCCGGCGGCGGACGTCCTCTGGTACGAACTCAGCCCGCGCGGGTTCCGCTGCCAGCGCACGCCGATGGACGTGTCCGGGCCGCTGCGCGAGCATCGCCAGCGCTCGATGGCGGCCTGGGTGTTCACCTCGGCCACGCTCACCGTGGATGGCGGCTTTGCGCACGTGTCCCAGCGCCTGGGCCTGGACGATCCGGTCACGCTGCTGCAGCCCAGCCCGTTCGACTGGGCCACCCAGGCGTTGTGTTACCTGCCCACCGATCTGCCCGATCCGGCCGCGCGTGGGTTTGGCACCGCGTTGATCCGGGCGTTGACGCCGGTGCTGGAGGCCTCGCACGGCCGCGCCTTCCTGCTGTTTGCCTCGCACCGCGCGTTGCGCGAGGCCGCCGAGGCATTGCGGGATGCGCCGTGGCCGTTGTTCGTGCAGGGCGAGGCACCGCGTGCCACCCTGCTGCAGCGCTTCCGCGAATCGGGCAACGGCGTGCTGCTGGGCTCGGCCAGTTTCCGCGAAGGCGTGGACGTGGTTGGCGACGCGCTCAGCGTGGTGGTGATCGACAAGCTGCCCTTCGCGGCTCCCGACGATCCGGTGTTCGAGGCCCGCCTGGACGCGATCCGCCGCGGCGGCGGCAACCCCTTCCGCGACGAGCAGTTGCCGCAGGCGGTGATCGCGCTCAAGCAGGGGGTGGGCCGGCTGATCCGCAGCGAAACCGACCGCGGCGTGCTGGTGCTGTGCGATCCGCGCCTGCTCAGCCGCGGCTACGGCCGGATCTTCCTGGATTCGCTGCCGCCGTTCCGCCGCACCCGCGCGCTGGACGATGTGCGCGACTTCTTTGCGCCACAATGGCAGGCGCCGACGCTGGCGCTGCCGGTCACCGACGGCGCCGCCGACGCCGATCCTGGCCTGGCTGCCGATAGCGCGCCTGTGCGCGCCGATCCTGCCCCCTTTCCGACTTCCCTGTTCTGACCGCCATGAAACTGCTCGCCTTTGAAACCGCCACCGAAGCCTGTTCCGTTGCCCTGCATGTGGATGGGCAGGTGCTGGAGCGGTTCGAGATCGCCCCGCGCCGGCATGCCGAGCTGAGCCTGCCGTGGGCCGAGGCGCTGCTGGCCGAGGCCGGGGTGGCGCGCTCGCAGCTGGATGCGATCGCCCTGGGGCGCGGGCCGGGCGCGTTCACCGGCGTGCGCCTGGCGATCGCGATCGCGCAGGGCATCGCGCTGGCGCTGGACCGTCCGCTGATCCCGGTCTCCACCCTGCAGGTGCTGGCGTTGCGTGCCCCGGCCGACGCCGACCACGTGCTCAGCAGCATCGATGCGCGCATGGGCGAGGTGTACGTGGCCCGCCAGGTGCGCGTGGACGGGCAGTGGCAGCTGCAGGGGCAGGAGGCGGTGTGCGGGCCGGAGACCGTGGTCCTGCCCGATGGCACGCGCTGGTTCGGCGTGGGGACCGGCTTTGGCGCGGCCGAGGGTCTGCTCGCCAATCGCCTGGCGGACCAGCTGGACGGCGTGGATGCCCAGGCGCTGCCGCGGGCCTCGGATCTGCTGGCGCTGGCGGTGCCGGCGTTCGCGCGCGGCGAGGGCGTGGCCCCGGAACGGGTGGAGCCGGCCTACCTGCGCAACAACGTCGCCTTGACCCTGCTCGAACAGCAGGCTGCGCGCGACGCCAAGGCCGCCCGGTAGCGCCGTTGCTCTGCCATCGCCCGCTCAGCGGTCGTCGCGCAGGGTGCCGCCGGGCAGGAAGGCCCAGGTCCGGGTGACCTGCAGGATGTCCACGCCGTCCTCGGTCTTGGGCAGCGGCGGGAACGGCTGGGCCAGGCGGATCACGCGCAGCGCGGCCTCATCCAGCAGCGGGGTGCCGCTGCTGCGCAGGATCCGCGCGCTTTCCACGCTGCCATCGCGGCGCACCCCCACCGTGATCACCACCTGGCCGCCCAGGCGGCGCTGGCGTGCCTCGTCGGGGTAGTTCAGGTTGCCCACCCGTTCGGCCCGGTCCACCCAGGCGCGCAGATAGTTGGCGTAGGCGTACTCACGGGTGCTGGCCGAGACGAACTTGCGGTTGGGCCGCTTGGCGTACTGCGCCGAGCGCAGGTGGACCTCGGCGGCCAGCCGCGCCATCTCCGCATCGCGCTGCTCGCGCGCGTTCAACGGTGCCTCCGGTTGCGGGTGCTCGGGCAATGGCTGCGGCTGTGCGCTGGCCACCTGCTCGGTACTGTTGCGACTGGACACCACCCGCGCCTGCGGCGGTGGCGGGCGGGCGGCGTCCTGGCGCTGCTGCGGCACCGGCGACAGCCCGGCCTGCGGCTGCGGCACGATCCCGGCCTGGTTGTCGCGCGGGCGCTGCGCCTTGTCGTGGTCGCCGCCACCCTGCTGGTTGGCCTGGGCCAGGAAATCGGCCTGCCTGGGCGTCAGCGGGGTCTGGGTCTGGCTGAAGATGACGTCCAGGGTGGGCACCAGGGCGGCCTTGTCGCTGACCGCAAAGCCCACGCCCAGGATCAGCAGCGCATGCACCAGCAGCGACAGCGCCAGGGTCGCGCCCAGGCGCTGCGACTCGCGCGCCTGCAAGGGCAGCAGCGGCTCGACCGTCGCATTCATCGCGGCAGGCCGGCCTCGATCGCGTCGAACAGGGTGCCGGCGATGTTCAGGCCGAACTGCGCATCCAGCTCGCGCACGCAGGTGGGGCTGGTGACGTTGACCTCGGTGAGGTAGTCGCCGATCACGTCCAGGCCGACAAAGCGCATGCCGCGTCGCTTCATCTCCGGCCCGACCTGGGCGGCGATCCAGCGGTCGCGCTCGCTCAGCGGGCGGCCTTCGCCACGGCCGCCGGCGGCCAGGTTGCCGCGGAACTCGTCGCCCTGCGGGATCCGCGCCAGGCAGTAGTCCACCGGCTCGCCGTCCACCAGCAGGATGCGCTTGTCGCCGGCGGTGATGTCGGGGATGAACTTCTGCGCCAGGGCCAGCGTGCGCTCGCCGTCGGTCAGGGTTTCCAGGATCACGTTGAGGTTGGGGTCGCCGGTGCCGCTGCGGAAGATCGAGCGCCCGCCCATGCCGTCCAGGGGCTTGAGCACGGCCTGGCCGTGCTCCAGCACGAAGGCCTTGAGGTCGGCGTTGCGGCGGCTGACCAGGGTCGGCGGGCAGCACTGCGGGAACAGCAGGGCGGCCAGCTTTTCGTTGAAATCGCGCAGCCCCTGCGGGTCGTTGACCACCAGGGCGCCGGCCTGCTGGGCCACGCTGAGCACGTGGGTGTCGTAGATGAATTCGGCATCCACCGGCGGATCCTTGCGCATCAGCACGACCTGGCCGGGGCCGAACACGGTCTGGCTGAATTGGCCCAGGGTGAACCAGTCGGCCTTGTCCTCGCGGACCTGCAGCGGCGCGGTCCGCGCCACCGCCTGGCCGTCGCGCAGGGCCAGCCCGCCGGGGCTGACGTAGTGCAGGGCGTGGCCGCGGCGCTGGGCTTCCAGCAGCATCGCGAAGGTGGTGTCCTTGGCAATCTTGATATTGGCGATGGGGTCCATCACCACGATGACGTTCAACGGCATGGTCGCAACCTGGCGGGCAGGGCGATGATGGTAGCCGCAACGGCGCCCGCCTGCCTGCCCCGGAGGGGGCAACGCAGTGTCCGGCGGGCGGGGTGGGTTTGCGCAAATCCGGCCGCGGCCGCCGTCGCCGACCCGGCTGCGGCTTGGCTGAAGTGATGGCGCTTGAAGCCTGCGCCGGAAGTGCGATATAGATACGCTTTCGCAGCGGCGCCGGACCAAAGCAGAAGCGTCGCGCGCTCGGGGAAAGGTAATGACTGAAAACATGGCTGCGGGTGGGGAACTCGCAGGGCTCAGGGTCATGGTCATCGATGATTCGAAGACCATTCGCAGGACCGCCGAAACACTGCTCAAGCGCGAAGGCTGCGAGGTGGTGACCGCGACCGATGGTTTCGAGGCGTTGGCCAAGATTGCCGACCAACAGCCGCAGATCATCTTCGTGGACATCATGATGCCGCGTCTGGACGGCTATCAGACCTGCGCGCTGATCAAGGGAAACCAGCTGTTCAAGTCGACCCCGGTGATCATGCTGTCCTCCAAGGACGGCCTGTTCGACAAGGCGCGTGGGCGCATCGTGGGCTCGGAGCAGTACCTGACCAAGCCTTTCACGCGTGAAGAACTGCTGGGTGCCATCCGCACATACGTAAACGCCTGACCAGGGGGGAAAGGCACAATGGCTCGAATCGTTCTGATCGAGGATTCACCGACCGACCGTGCGGTGTTCACGCAGTGGTTGACCAAGGCCGGGCATGAGGTTCTCGAAGCGGACAACGCCGAGGATGGGCTGGTGCTCGTCCGCGAGCAGTCGCCGCAGCTGGTGCTGATGGACGTCGTGCTTCCGGGCATGAGCGGCTTCCAGGCCACCCGCGCGATGGCCCGCGATGCGGCGATCAAGCACATCCCGGTGGTCATCGTCAGCACCAAGGCGATGGAAACCGACAAGGCGTGGGGGCTGCGCCAGGGGGCCGCCGACTACATCGTCAAGCCACCGCGCGAGGAGGAACTGATCGCGCGGATCAACCAGTTGGTGGTCTGATGCGTTCTCCTTTCGACATCCTCGAAGCCTACGAACGGCGCAGCCTGGCCCATGCCGTGCAGCTGCCCGAACGGCAGTTCTCGCAGGACCTGTGGCGTGGCGTCGGTTACCGCGTGGGCAAGCGCCACCTGGTCTCGGATTTCCGCGAAGTGGTGGAAATCGTGCCGATGCCGCCGATCACCCCGGTGCCCGGCGCACAGCCGTGGCTGCTGGGCGTGGGCAACCTGCGCGGCAACCTGTTCCCGGTGGTCGACCTGAAGTACTTCCTGGAAGGCGAGCGCACCGTGCAGCAGGAAGGCCAGCGCGTGCTGATCATGCGCCAGGCCGGCGGCGACGTGGCCCTGACCATCGACGAACTGTTTGGCCAGCGCAGCTTCGAGCAGGACCAGGACATCGTCGCCGGCGACATCGCCAGCGGCCGTTATGCGCATTTCATCGACCGTGCCTTCCACGGCGATGGCCATGACTGGGGCGTGTTCTCGCTGTCGCTGTTGTCGCGTACTCCCGAATTCAGGCAGGCCGCAGCCTGAGCGCTGTTGTCTGTCTCACCGCATTGAAGATCGAGGTTGAACGATGAGTACTGCTTCGGAATCCGCCAAGGCCGGCAAGCTCGGGTCGGTGGGAACCAATTTCTGGCTCGGCCTGCTGGCCCTGTCGATGATCGTGTTCGGCGTGAACACCGGCGTGGCCACCTGGCAGGGCAGTCGCCTGGCCGGCGCCAGTACCGGCGCGGCCGACCTTCAGGTGCTGTCCCAGCAGCTGGCCAACCAGGGCCGTGAAGCGGTCTCGGGCAACGCGCAGGCGTTCACCGCCTTCAAGGACACCAAGACCCGCATCGAGAGCACGGTGAGCAGCCTGCAGGGCCGCTACGGCAACGAAGCCAACGTGTCCGGGCCGCTCAATCAGCTCAGCCAGACCTGGGAGCCGCTCGGCAAGAGCGCGGCCCAGCTGGTGGCCAGCGAGCCGGCCGTGCTGGCCCTGGCCGGCAACGCCAACAACTTCGTCAACGGCGTGCCGGCACTGCAGGCACAGCTCAATGAAGTGGTGCGCGCGATGTCCGCCGGTGGTGCACCGGCCTCGCAGGTGTACAACGCCCTGCAGCAGGTCGTGGTGGTCGGCTCGATGGCCCGCCGCGTGACCGAAATGCGCGCCGGCGGTGGCAGCGCCGCCGCCGCAGGCGACGCGCTGGCACGCGACTCGGTGGTGTTCACCCAGGTGCTCGATGCGCTGCGCAACGGCAACGAGGAACTGGGCATCAGCCCGGTCCGCAATGCCGGCGCGCTGGCCGCGCTGGAGCAGTCCCAGAAGCAGTGGGACACCATGAAGAAGGACGCCGACGCGATCCTGGCCAGCTCGCGCCAGCTGTTCTCGGCGCAGTCCTCGGCCGCGGCGCTGACCGGCGGTGCCACCCGCATGCTGGATGACAGCAAGAAGCTGTTCGAAGCGTTCTCCTCGTTCGGTTCGGTGCGCGATACGCGCCTGTTCCCGAACTTCTGGCTGGGCGTGATTTCCGGCGCGCTGTCGTTGATCGCCATCGTCGGCTTCGTCAGCAGCACCGTGCGCAGCCGCTCGCGCGAGCAGGACCTGCGCTACCAGACCCAGGTGGAGTTCAACAGCCGCAACCAGCAGGCCATCATGCGGTTGCTGGACGAAATCAGCTCGCTGGGTGAAGGCGACCTCACCGTGAAGGCTTCGGTGACCGAGGACATGACCGGCGCCATCGCCGACGCCATCAACTACGCCGTGGACGAACTGCGCCACCTGGTGACCACCATCAACGACACCTCGGCCAAGGTCGCGCTGTCCACCCAGGAAACCCAGGCCACGGCCATGCAGCTGGCCGAAGCGGCCGGCCACCAGGCCAACCAGATCACTTCGGCGTCGGACCGCATCGGCGAAATCGCCTCGAGCATTGAACAGGTGTCGCGCAACTCGGCCGAGTCGGCCGACGTGGCACAGCGCTCGGTGGTGATCGCCGCCGAAGGCGCCGGCGTGGTCCGCGAGACCATCCAGGGCATGGACCAGATCCGCGACCAGATCCAGGAAACCTCCAAGCGCATCAAGCGCCTGGGCGAATCCTCGCAGGAGATCGGCTCGATCGTGGAACTGATCAACGACATTTCCGAGCAGACCAACATCCTGGCGTTGAACGCCGCGGTGCAGGCGGCCTCGGCCGGTGAGGCCGGCCGCGGTTTCGCCGTGGTGGCCGACGAAGTGCAGCGCCTGGCAGAACGCACCTCCGGTGCGACCCGACGCATCGAAGGCCTGGTCCAGGCCATTCAGGCCGATACCAATGAAGCGGTCAGCTCGATGGAGCAGACCACCGCCGAAGTGGTGTCCGGTGCACGCCTGGCCGAGGATGCCGGTACTGCACTGACCGAAATCGAGCGCGTGTCCAACGCGCTCAACAACCTCATCAAGAACATCTCGATCGCCGCCCAGCAGCAGTCCTCGGCCGCCTCTGACATCACCCGCACCATGGGCGTGATCCGTCAGATTACCGGCCAGACCTCGCAGGGCGCGGGACAGACCGCCGAGTCGATCGGCCATTTGGCACAGCTGGCGGCCGACCTGCGCCGCTCGGTTGCCGACTTCAAGCTGCCGGCGTGAGCCGCGGGCAGGGCGGAGAGGGAAGGAATCAGCAGATGATGCATCGCCAGACGCAACAGCACGACACGCGCGCCCACCTGCCGGGAGTCCTGGCATGAGCACGCTGCGCGATGCCATGAGCCACGCGGCCCTGGGCTGGGTCAAGCCGGAGCTGGACGAGACCCTGCGCCAGGTGCGCAACGAGGTCGAGTACTACGTGGAAGACCCGGCCGATGGCAGCCGGATGCGCTTCTGCGCCGGGTACCTGCACCAGGTGCAGGGCACCCTGCGCATGGTCGAGCTGTACGCCCCGGCGATGGTGGCCGAGGAACTGGAGCAGCTGGCCAACGCCATCGGCGCCGGCCAGGTGCCCGACCGCGACGAAGCCTGCGCCACCCTGATGCGGGGCAGCGTGCTGCTGCCCGATTACCTGGAGCGCCTGCAGAACGGCCATCGCGACATCCCGATCGTGCTGCTGCCGCTGCTCAACGACATCCGTTCGGCGCGCGCGGCACCGGGCATCAATGAAAGCGTGCTGTTCGCCTTCGCCCCGGACAGCGTCAGCGCCACCGAGGCCGAGCTGGACCACGCGCGCGGCAGCCTGAGCGGGCGCAACCGCGAGCTGCTGGACACCGTGGGCAATGCGGTCAAGGAAGAGCTGCTGCGGATCAAGGATGCACTGGACCTGCACCTGCGCACCGGCGGCGAGCCGGTGCAGCTGCAGACCCAGGTCAATGAACTCGGCGCGGTCGCCGACACCCTCGGCATGATGGGCCTGGGCGTTGCCCGTGGCGTGGTCGTGCAGCAGCGCGATGCGCTGCGCGGGGTGGTCGAGGGCCAGCAGCAGATCGACGAAGGCCTGCTGCTGGATATCGCCGGCGCGCTGCTGTACGTGGACGCCTCGCTGGACGACCAGGTCGCCCATCTGGGCGCCGGCGGCAGTGGCGAGGACGACCCGAGCGCGGTGGAAAACCGGCGCACGGTGGAAGTGCTGGCGCACGAAGCGATCGCCAACTTCGCCGCGGCGCGCGAGCATTTCGTCGCTTTCATCGAAACCAACTGGAACCACCAGCAGCTGCAGGAAGTACCGCGCCTGCTCGGTGAGGTGTCCGGTGCGCTGCGTATGCTGGACCTGGCCACCCCGGCCGATTACCTGCAGGGTGTGCGCCAGTACATCGCCGTGGAACTGATCGGCCGCCAGCGCGTGCCCAGCGGTCGCCAGCTGGACACCCTGGCCGATGCCATGGCCAGCCTGGAGTACTACCTCGAAGCCCTACGCGAACGTCGCCCCGGCCGCGAGGAAATCCTCGACATCACCCGGACCAGCCTGGAAACCCTGCGCTACTGGCCGCTGCCCGATGCGGACGCGGCCGTCGCCGACGTCAGCGCCGAAGCGTTGCCGGTGGCACCGGAAGCGATCGAGCTGGCGCCGTGGGAAGCGCCTGCACCCGAGCGGGTCGAGACCGCCGTGACCCCGGCCGCGCCTGCCCCGGGCAGCGTGCCGCCGACGTTGCCGGACTTCACCTTCGATCCGCCACCGGCCGCCGCCCCGGCCGCCGATGCGGCCGCCCTGGTGTTTGCCGCCTCCACCGCCAGCGCACCGGATACCGCGCAGTGGACGCTGTCCGACCCGGCCGAGCGCGATACCGCCGCCAGTGGCTTTGCCCACTTCGATCCGGTGATCGCCGAAGACAGCACCGCCACCCGCTGGGACGCGGTGCCGCCGATGCACGTGGCACTGGACGCCCTGGAGGCGACCCGGTCCGATGCCGATGACCACGTCCAGGCGGCCGCGTACGAGGCCGCACCGGTCTCGTTTGGCGGCGGGTTCGACCCGGTGGCCGCCGAACACGAGGTGCTGGAGATCAGCGATGCGCCGATCGAATTCACCTTCGATGCGCCGCTGCACAATGCCGGCGACGTGCTGTCGCTGCAGATCGATGACGTGCCGGCGACCGCCACCCCGCTGGACGTCGAGCAGCTGCCGGGCTTCCTGCAGACTGCCGATGCCCCGCCTGCGCAGGACCCCGCGCTGGCCGGCGCGGACGGGCTGACCGTGGACGATCACCACGACAGCGCGTCGGTCGAGCACGCACCGCTCGACGTGGAACAGCTCCAGACGCCGGAGACGGCAGCGCCGGTGGCGGACCATGACGCCGCCCGGATCGAGGACATCGAGCACATCGAGGCAATCGAGGCGGTCGAGCCGATCGAGGCCGCTGCGCCGTTCGAGGACGCCCCGGCACAGGCCACCGACACGCCCGACGAGCAGGCCCAGGATCCGACGCCGATCGTGACCCACAGCAGCACCGGCGTGCATGCGGCGGTGATCGGCAAGATCGAGCTGGACGACGAGTCGGCCCGCTTCCTGGCCGAGCTGGATGCCGCCGCCGCGCAGTTCAGCACCCAGCCGGAGACGGCCGCAGCTGCCGCGCCGGCGGAGTCGGCACCGGTGGCGCAGGACGCCGCCGACAGCATCGAGGCCGGCTTCGAGGATGATGGCGAGAACATCGACCAGGACATCCGCGAGGTCTTCATCGAAGAGTTCGACGAGGAGCTGGTCAACCTCGGCAATCTGCTGCCGGTCTGGCGCGCCGCGCCGGACAGCATGGACCGGCTGCGCCCGATCCGCCGCGTGTTCCATACCCTCAAGGGCAGCGGCCGCCTGGTCGGCGCGCGTACCCTGGGCGAGTTCAGCTGGAAGATCGAGGGCATGCTCAACCGCGTGCTCGACGGCACCCGCCCGGCCACGCCGGCCGTGGTGGCCATGGTCACCCAGGCCTACGACGTGCTGCCGCAGCTCAACGCCGCGCTGCGTGGCGAAGGCCGGGTCAGCGCCGACCTGCAGGCCATGCAGGCCATCGCAGACCGCGTCGCCGCCGGCGAGGAAACCTTCCACGTGCCGCTGCAGCGCGCCACCCCGGCGGTTGCCGCCCCGGTCGACGCCGCGGACACCGTCGACACCGTGGCCGCCGCCGCGGTTGTCGAGGCCAGTGGCACCCCGGCCAACATCGACGAAGTACTGCGCGAGATCCTCGAAGCCGAGGTGGACACCCACCAGGCGACCCTGCAGGCCTGGCTGCGCGAGGCCAGCGTGGCGCCGCAGCCGGTGACCGACGCGCTGCTGCGTGCGGTGCACACCATGAATGGCGCGTTCGCGATGACCGACGTGCCGGAAATCACCGCTGTCACCGGCGGGGCCGAGAGCTACATCAAGCGCTCGCTGGCTGCCGATGCCACCCCCGATGTGGACGGCGTGCAGGCGCTGTCGGCGACGGCCGAGGCGATCCGCGCCACCATGGATGCGCTGCAGGCCGAAGCGCCGCGCATCCCGGTGCAGACCGCGCTTGCCGCGCGCCTGCAGGCGCTGGCCGACACCCTGCCCGAAGCCCGTTGGCCGGCGCTGGTCGCCGATGACGAGCTGGACCTGGCCGATGAGGAAGCCGCCGATGTCGATGCGGACGGGCAGGGCGGTTACGCCCGCCTGGACGACAGCGCCGAGGCCGACCGCCAGCAGGCCGAGATCGAGGCCGATGACCTGTCGGTGATCACGCTGGACGCGCTGCCGGTGGACCGTGCCGAAGCCCTTGACGGTGTCGGGACCGCCGAAGCCGACGACGCTCTGGAGACCGTTGAAGACGGTGAAGCATTCGACGCGGTCGAGGCCGTTGAAGTGGTCGAAGCGTTCGAAGCCGTTGAAGCATTCGGAGCCGTTGAAGCCGTTGAAGCCGTCGACGCATTCGAAGCCGTTGAAGCCGTCGAAGCCGTCGACGCATTCGGAGCCGTCGAAGCCGTCGAAGCATTCGACGCCGTTGAAGCCACCGAAGCCACCGAAGCCACCGAAGCCGCCGAGCCAACCGGAGCCACCGAAGTTGCCGGCCTCACCGCTGCCGACGCGGCCGCAGTCGCCGGCAACGATGCGCACGTGGCGGGCGAGCTGACCGGCAGCGATGACCTGTCGGCGTACTTCGATGCCGATCTGCCGGCCAACGCCGGGCCGGTCACGGCCAGCGAGGCCGACACCAGCGAGACCGACGCGCATGCCGCGTTCGAATCGACTGAACTGGCCTCCATGGACGTGGAGGCGATCCACCTCGAGCCGACCCCGACGGATGCGCTTGCCGAGGTCGATACCGCGCACGATGACCTGGCGTCGATCGAACTGACCGGTGCCGAGGACCTGTCGCGCTTCTTCGATGCCGCCCCGGTCGATGCCGTGGCCAGCGACGCTGCCGCATCGGACAGCGATGTCGACGCCGACGACGAACGCGAGGCGCTGGAAGACGCGCTGCCGCCGCCGCCGGCATTCGGTGAGCCGGTCGAGGAAGAGCAGGCCCTGGAAGATGGCCTGACCGTGATCGGGGCCGTGCCGGCCGAGCACGGCGACGACAACGTGCTGGGCCTGGCTGCCGGTGACGAGGACCAGGACCACCGCGAGGAGGCCGACGCCTTCGTCGAAGAGGTCAACGACAGCGAGACCGACAACGAAAACGACACCCGCGTGCCGACGCCGTTCTTCGAACTGGAAGACGCACCGCTGGCCGGCGCGACCGAAAGCGCCACCCTGCTCACCCTGGCCGCTGCCAACGACCAGACCCAGGACAGCGCGCCAGCGCACGCGGCCGACAGCGACGCATACGCGGCGATTGCCGCCGATGCCGATGTCGGCGAAGAGGCCGATGAAGATGCCACCGATGCGCTGGACTTCAGCGTGCTCGACCAGGAACTGGTCGACATCTTCGTGGAGGAAGGCAAGGACCTGCTCGACCATTGCGATGGCCTGATCAGCGAGCTGCGCGCCGCCCCGAACGATCGCGAGGTGATCGCCGGCCTGCAGCGTGACCTGCACACCCTCAAGGGTGGCGCGCGCATGGCCGGGATCAACCCGATCGGCGACCTCGGCCACGGCATCGAATCGCTGCTGGAAGCGGTCGCGGCCAACCGCACCGACATCGACCGCAGCGACGTGCACCTGCTGGAGCGCGGGTTCGACCGCCTGCACCAGATGCTGACCCGCACCGGGCAGCACCGCAGCGTGGCCATGCCCGAGGACCTGATCGGCGCGTTCGAACGGCGTACCCAGGGCCGCGTCGACCCGGTCGTGGCCGACAGCGCCGCCGAGGGCGTCGTCGAGGCCGCCGTGGTGGTCGACAACGCCGTCGCCGCCGCCCCGCTGTCCGCCCCGGTGCCGCTGGAAACCAGCACCGACGAAGACAGCCTGGCGCGACCGCAGCAGGAACAGGTGCGCGTGCGCGCCGACCTGCTCGACCGCCTGGTCAACCACGCCGGTGAAGTGGCGATCTACCGCTCGCGCCTGGAACAGCAGCTCGGTGCCTTCCGCGGCGCCATGGGCGAACTGGACCGCACCAATGCGCGTCTGCGCGACCAGCTGCGCCGCCTGGACCTGGAAACCGAGGCGCAGATCGTCGCCCGTTACCAGCGTGAACAGGACCAGGCCGACCACAAGTTCGACCCGCTCGAGCTGGACCGCTTCTCCACGCTGCAGCAGCTCAGCCGCGCGCTGAACGAATCGGCGGCCGACTTGAGCGGCCTGCAGGGCGTGCTGGACGATCTGTCGCGCCAGTACGACGTGCTGCTGCAACAGCAGTCGCGGGTCAGCTCGGAGCTGCAGGACGGCCTCATGCGCGCACGCATGGTGCCCTTCGACGGACTGGTGCCGCGCCTGCGCCGGGTGGTCCGCCAGGCCGGCCAGGACACCGGCAAGCAGGTTCACGTGGTGCTGGAAGGCACCCACGGCGAACTGGACCGCAACGTGCTCGACCGCATGGTCGCGCCGCTGGAGCACATGCTGCGCAACTCGGTCGCGCACGGGCTGGAAACGCCCGAGCAGCGCCGTGCCGCCGGCAAGCCCGAGGAAGGCGAGATCGCCATCCGCCTGCGCCGCGAAGGGTCGGAAATCGTGCTGGAAGTGGCCGATGACGGCGCCGGGCTGGACCGCGAGGCGATCCGTCGCCGCGCCGAACAGCGCGGCCTGGTACAGGCCGATGCCGTGCTCGGCGAGGCCGAACTGGACGCGATGATCTTCTCGCCCGGGTTCAGCACCGCCGACCAGGTCAGCCAGCTGGCCGGCCGCGGCGTGGGCATGGACGTGGTCCACAACGAGGTGCGCCAGCTCGGCGGCTCGGTGGACATCCATTCGGTACGTGGCCAGGGCGTGACCTTCACCCTGCGCCTGCCGCAGACCCTGGCGGTCACCCAGGCGGTGTTCGTCCAGATCGGCGAGACCACCTTCGCCGTGCCGGTGGCCTCGGTCAGCGGTATCGGCCGGATCTCGCGCGAGCGCTTCGAGACCACCCAGGGCGGCTACCACTACGGCGGCGAAGAGTTTGCGCTGCACGATCTGGGCACGCTGGTCGGCCAGGGCCAGGCCCGCGCCGAAGGCCAGGCCCAGGTGCCGCTGCTGCTGGTCCGCGCCGGTGAACTGCGCGCGGCCGTGGCGATCGACCAGGTGCTGGGCAACCGCGAAATCGTGGTCAAGCCGGTCGGCCTGCAGATCGCCTCGGTGCCGGGTATCTACGGTGCCACCATCACCGGCGATGGCCGGGTGGTGGTCATCCTCGACGTGGCCCCGCTGGTGCGCCGCTTCCAGGCCAACCCGCACAAGCCGATCGCCCCGGCCACCCAGGTCAGCGACCGCGACGTGCCGCTGGTGATGGTGGTCGACGATTCGCTGACCATGCGCAAGGTCACCGGCCGCATCCTGGAACGCCACAACTTCGAAGTGGCCGTCGCCCGCGATGGCGTGGAGGCACTGGAGCGGCTGGAAGAGCGCGTGCCCGACCTGATGCTGCTGGACATCGAAATGCCGCGCATGGATGGCTATGAACTGGCCACCGCGATGCGCGCCGATCCGCGCTACAAGGATGTCCCGATCGTGATGATCACCTCGCGCAGCGGCGACAAGCACCGTCAGCGCGCCTTCGAAATCGGCGTCCAGCGTTACCTGGGCAAGCCTTACCAGGAACTGGACCTGATGCGAAACGTGTATGACCTGCTGGGGATCGCCCGTGTCCGCGAATGACCTGCCTTCGCTGTTGTCCGTAGCGCTGCTGGCGCGGGTCGGTCCGGCCCGCGAGCGGCTGCGCGAGGCGCTGGGCCAGGCCGGCGCCACCCTGGTGCTGGAAGAAGACCCGAACACGCTGGACCTGCAGGTGCTGCGCGATGCCGCGCCCGGCGCGGTGCTGATCGCGCTGGAGCCGGCCATCGAGGACGCGCTGGAGCGGCTGGACCCGGTGCTGGGTGCGCCGTCGCTGACCCTGATCTTCGACGAGGCCGAACTGGCCGCGCGTCGCGAGGGCTGGGAGGCGCAGCGCTGGGCCCGGCACCTGGTGGCCAAGCTGCACGGCCACCAGGACGTACTGCCGCCCGGCTCGGAACAGGAAGGCCTGCTGCAGCCCGAACCCGGCCTGCCGACCACGCCGGCGCAGCTGCACGCCGATGCGCCGCTGGAATTCCATGTGCGCGAAGCCTTCGACGCCGCCGCGGACGTGCCGGCCGATGGCCTGTACCAGGCGCCGCAGACGCTGGCCGAGCCGATGTCGCTGGAAGAAGCGCTGGCCGCGCTGCAGCCGCCCGCCGCCGCACCGGCCGTGCCGGTGGCCGCCCCGGTGGCGGCAACGCCCACGGCGCCGCCGCCGGTGCCGCTGGGCGATCACAGCAGCTGGTCGCTGGTCGATGATGACGTCGCCGCACCGGCGCCGGCGCCGGTGGTGACCGCCAGCGCGCCGGCCCCGACCGATTTCGATACCGCGCGGCTGTCGCTGGTGGAACTGGAAGCCGAGCGCCCCGCCGATGGCGCGGCCCCCGGTGCGGTGCTGGTGCTGGCCGGCATCGGCGGCCCGGATGCGCTGCGCCGCCTGCTGGCGGCGCTGCCGGCCGACCTGGCCACCCCGGTGCTGGTGCACATGCGCCTGGACGGCGGTCGTTACGGCAACCTGGTCAAGCAGATGGCGCGCGTATCGGCGCTGCCGGTGCTGCTGGCCGAGGCCGACCTGCCCGTGCAGGCGGGCAACGCCTACATTCTTCCCGATGACGTCGGCCTGGCCGTACGCCAGCGCGGGCTGTACTTCACTGCCGATGCGCAGGGCGTCCAGGTCGGCACGCTGCCGGCCACGCACAGCGCGGTGGTCCTGCTCAGCGGCGCCGATGCCGGCCAGGTCGACGCTGTCCTGGCCCTGGCGGGCGAGGGCGCGTGGGTGGCCGGGCAGGTGGGTGAAGGCTGCTACGACCCCACCGCCGCCAATGCGGTGGTCGCGGCCGGGCAGGATGCGGGCGAGCCGCCGCAGCTGGCCCAGAGCATCGTCGAACGTTGGGGCGTGAGCGAGTAATCGCCCGCGCCGGACCCCTTCCAGGAATCACGCCATGAGTTACGCCAACAACGACGAAATCCGCGGGGTATTGATCCAGGCCGGGCACGAACGCGTGCTGCTGCCCAATGCCACCGTCGCCGAAATGATGTCCAAGGTCGCCGTGCAGACCGTTCCCGACGCGCCGGGTTGGCTGGTCGGGCAGATCGCCTGGCACGGCTGGGACGTGCCGCTGCTGTCGTTCGCGCGGCTGTCCGGGCTCGGCGACGAGCCGGTCACCAGCAACAACAAGGTGGTGGTGCTCAAGGCGCTCGGCGGCAACGCGAAGCGCCCGTATTTCGCGCTGCTCACCCAGACCTTCCCGCAGCTGATCTCGGTGCCGCGCGACGGCCTGCTCGCCGATGCCTCCGAGGAAACCCTGCCGCAGGGCGTGCACATGCGCGTGCTGCTGGGCGAACAAAGCGCACTGCTGCCGGACCTGGATGCGCTGGAAGCGGCGCTGGACGAGGCCTACCCCGTCGCGGACTGAGCCGCCACGCAAACCCACGCCCCACGCGCATGCCGCCGCCGTAGATCCACGCCACGCGTGGATGCGGAAACCCCACGCCCCCAAGCGCACGCCGCCGCGCGTAGATCCACGCCACGCGTGGATGCGATAACCCCACGCCCCCACGCGCATGCCGCCGCCGTAGATCCACGCCATGCGTGGATGCGGCACCCCGGACCTCCACGCACACCCACCGCCCACGTGGATGCCGCGTCCGGTTACCCCAGATCGCCCAACCGCGCCTGCACGGCCGCGATCGCGGCCAATCCCGCCGTTTCGGTACGCAGGATCCGCGGCCCCAGCTGCAGGCCCTGGAAACCGGCCTGTGCCAGCGTCTGGCGGTCGCGCGGCGACCAGCCGCCTTCCGGCCCGATGGCGATCACCACGCCGCCCGGCGCCGCCTGCAGGGTCGACAGGCGGTGCTCACCCAGCGGGTCCAGGGTCAGTTTGAGCGCCTCGGCGGGCAGCGTGCGCGCGGCCTCCAGCAGCGCCTGCGGCGCGGCAACGCCCGGCACCCGCGCCCGCCCGGACTGGCCGCACGCCGAGACCACCACGCTGTTCCAGTGCGCAAGCCGCTTCTCCGCGCGCGCCGCATCCAGCTTCACCTCGGTGCGTTCGGCGTTGACCGGCACGATCGCCGCCACGCCCAGCTCGGTCGCTTTCTGCAGGATCAGGTCCATCTTCTCGCCACGGGCGATGCCCTGCAGCAGGGTGATATGCAGCGGCGACTCGTTGTCCAGCGCCGCGGCCGCTTCGATGCGGACCTGCGCATCACGCTTGCCCACCTCCACCAGGGTGGCGCTGTAGTCGTGGCCATCGCCGTTGAACAGCACGCAGCCATCGCCCTGGCGCAGGCGCATCACCCGCACCAGGTGGTTGGCCGCGTCTTCGGGCAGCGACAGGGTCTGGCCCACCGCCAGCGGTGATTGGACATGGCAACGGGTCACGCGCATGCAACGGCCTCCTCGATCGCCGCCAGGGTGGTCTGGGCCAGCAGGTCCAGGTGGTCGTCTTCCACGCAGTACGGTGGCATCCAGTACAGCACGTTGCCCAGCGGGCGCAGCACCACCCCGCGCTTGAGCGCGGCGGTATAGGCATGCAGGCCGACCCGCGCCTGCGCCGGGAACGGGGTGCGCTTGTCACCGTTGCGGGTCAGTTCGAAGGCCACCACCATGCCGGCCTGGCGCACGTCGGCCACGTGCGGGTGGTCGTTGAACGGCGCGGCCAGCGTGCGCATCACCTCGGCGGTGCTGCGGTTGCGCGCGATGACGTCTTCACCGGCGAAGATATCCAGCGTGGCCAGCGCGGCGGCGCAGGCCAGCGGGTTGCCGGTGTAACTGTGCGAATGCAGGAAGGCGCGTTCGCGCGAGTCGTCCAGGAAGGCGTCGTACAGCGCCTGGGTGGCCAGCACCGCCGACAGGGGCAGGAAGCCGCCGGTCAGGCCCTTGGACAGGCACAACAGGTCCGGCATCACCCCGGCCTGCTCGCAGGCGAACAGGGTGCCGGTACGGCCAAAGCCGGTGGCGATCTCGTCGGCGATCAGGAAGGCGCCGTTGGCGTCGCACAGTTCACGGGCGCGCTGCAGGTACACCGGGTCATGCATGCGCATGCCGCCGGCGCACTGCAGGCGCGGCTCCAGGATCACCGCGCAGATCTCGCCCGGGTGCTGGTCGAACAGGGTGGCCAGCGCGTCTGCGGCCTGGTGCGCACGTTGCGCGGCGCTCTGCCCGGGTTCGGCCAGGTAGGCGTCCGGCGAGGGCGCAAACAGCGCCTCGGTCAGCAGCGGCGCGTACACCCGGCGGTACAGCGGGATATCGCCCACCGACAGCGCGCCCAGGGTCTCGCCGTGGTAGCCGTTCTCCAGGGCCACGAAGCGGGTGCGGTGGTGTTCGCCGCGGTTGCGGAAATAGTGGAAGGCCATCTTCAGGGCCACCTCCACCCCGGCCGAGCCATTGTCGGCGTAGAACACCTTGGCCAGCGGGTCGCGTCCGGCCTGGCGCGGGGCGATCGCCAGCAGGCGCTCGGCCAGCAGCACCGCCGGTTCATGGCTGAACCCGGCCAGCATCACCTGCTCCAGCTGGGTGGCCTGCCGGGCGATGGCCGCGCCGATGCGCGGTTGCGCATGGCCGAACAGATTGGTCCACCAACTGCTCACCGCGTCCAGGTAGCGCTTGCCGTCGTGATCGACCAGCCACGGGCCTTCGCCACGGGCGATCGGCAGCAGCGGCAAGGTGTCCGGGTGTTCACGCATCTGCGTGCACGGGTGCCACAGCACGGCCAGGTCGCGTGCGCGCCACTGGTCGGCCAGCGTCAGGGGGGCTGGGTCTGCTAGCATTTCGGGCTCATGAACACGTTTTCACCAGACCCCATTCTAGAGATGCTCGCATGAGCCGTCGCCTGCCCATCATCCACAAGATCACGGACGAGCAGAGCGGGCCGTTCCAGCGCCAGCATCTGGACCTGGAGTTCTCCAATGGCGAGCGCCGTCGCTTCGAGCGGCTGGTCAGCCACGGCCATGGCGCAGTGGTGGTGGTGCCGATGCTCGATGACCAGACCGTGCTGCTGGTGCGCGAGTACGCCGCCGGCATGCACCGCTACGAGCTGGGCCTGGTCAAGGGCCGCATCGATGCCGGTGAAAGCCCCGAGCAGGCCGCCGACCGCGAGCTGAAGGAAGAAGCCGGCTACGGTGCCCGCCGCCTGGACGTGCTGCGGGCGATGACCCTGGCGCCCACCTACATGAGCCACCAGTCCTGGCTGGTGGTGGCGCGCGACCTGTACCCCGAGCGGCTGCCCGGCGACGAGCCGGAGGAGCTGGAAGTGGTGCCCTGGAAGCTGGCCGACCTGGACCAGTTGATGCTGCGCGAGGACTTCTCCGAGGGACGTTCGCTGGCCGCCCTGTTCATCGCCCGGCAGTGGCTGGACCGCGGGGAATGATCAAGCTCACCACCGACCTGCGCGAAACCGTCATCGCCATCGCCCAGGATGCCGCCGCCGCGATCATGGCGGTGTACGCCACCGCGTTCGACGTGGAGATCAAGTCCGACCACAGCCCGCTCACCGCCGCCGACCTGGCCGCCAACCAGGTGATCGAGCGCGGCCTGCAGCAGCTCACCCCGGACCTGCCGATCCTGTCCGAGGAATCGGCGCAGGTGCCGTGGGAGGTACGCCAGCACTGGGGCGCGTACTGGCTGGTCGATCCACTCGACGGCACCCGCGAGTTCGTCAAGCGCAACGACGAATTCAGCGTCAACATCGCGCTGATCTACCAGGGCGCGCCGGCCTTCGGCGTGGTGCTGGCCCCGGTCAGCGGCATCGCCTGGCACGCCATGCGCGGCGAACTGGCCTACCGCCGCTCCGGTATGCACGACACCGTGCTGCGCACCCGCACCCCGGCCACGGCGCCGCTCAAGGTGGCGGCCAGCCGCTCGCACCGCAGCGCCCAGACCCAGGCCCTGCTGGACCGCATGGGGCCGATCGACGTGGTCGCGCAGGGCTCGTCGCTGAAGTTCTGCCGCATTGCCGAGGGCAACCTGGACGTCTATCCGCGGCTGGGCCCGACGGCCGAGTGGGACACCGCGGCCGGCCAGTGCGTGCTGCATGCCGCCGGGGGCGCGGTGCTGTCGGCGGCCACCGGCAAACCGTTCCGCTACAACCGCCGCCCCTCCCTGTTGAACGGCGATTTCATCGCCCTGGGCGACACCCGCCTGCCGTGGCGGACGTGGCTGCCCGACTGACCTGCCCGCCAAGGAGCCCCGGATGTCCGCCACCGCCGAACTGGAACGCCTGCTGGGCATCATGGCGCGCCTGCGCGACCCGCAGCAGGGCTGCCCCTGGGACCTGCAGCAGGATTTTGCCAGCATTGCCCCGTACACCATCGAGGAAGCCTACGAGGTCGCCGATGCGATCGACCGCGGCGACCTGCACGACCTGCAGGACGAGCTGGGCGACCTGCTGCTGCAGGTGGTCTTCCACGCGCAGATGGCCAGCGAGCAGCAGGCCTTCGCCTTCGCCGACGTGGCGCGCTCGATCAGCGACAAGCTGCAGCGGCGACACCCGCATGTGTTCGCCGAGGTGCAGGTCGACGGTGCCGAAGGCGTCAACGCCAACTGGGAAGCGATCAAGCAGGCCGAACGCGCGGCCAGGGGCGATGCCGACACCTCCGTCCTGGCCGGCATCGCGCGCGGGCTGCCCGAATGGCAGCGTGCGGTGAAGCTGCAGGCGCGTGCGGCGCGGGTCGGGTTCGACTGGCCCGGCCCGGTACCGGTGATGGACAAGGTCCGCGAGGAACTGGACGAGGTCGCCGCCGAGTTCGCCCGCGGCCCGGTGCAGGACAACCACGCGCGCCTGCAGGAAGAACTGGGCGACCTGCTGTTTGTCTGCGCCAACCTGGCCCGCCACGCCAAGGTCGACGTGGGCGCGGCGCTGCGCCAGGCCAACCACAAGTTCGAGCGTCGCTTCCGCGCGATGGAAGCGCAGGCCCAAGCGGCCGGACAGGCCATGGCCGCGCTGGACCTGGACGCGCAGGAGCAGCTCTGGCAGCAGGCCAAGGCCGCCGAAGCCAAGCCGTGAAAACGCTGGTGCTGTTCGCGCTCACCGCGCTGGCCGAGATCGTCGGCTGCTACCTGCCGTGGCTGTGGCTGCGCCGGGATGGCAGTGCCTGGCTGCTGCTGCCGGCCGCCGCCAGCCTGGCCCTGTTCGCCTGGCTGCTGACGTTGCACCCGACCGCCAGCGGTCGTGTCTATGCCGCCTACGGCGGGGTCTACATCGGCACCGCGCTGATGTGGCTGTGGCTGGTGGACGGCATCCGCCCCAGCCGCTGGGACCTGTTGGGCGTGGCGCTGTGCCTGGCGGGGATGATGGTG
>RCUK01000454.1_pt1 | contig 37087 bp, 25 predicted proteins | sample 2166381 | NCBI WGS metagenome assembly RCUK01 (sample SAMN09932809, study PRJNA488358) | compost metagenome | isolation source: compost soil in an enriched community | place: Germany: Experimental Botanical Garden | reverse complement strand
ACCTGTTTTATTAAGTAACGGAACTTTATTATGTCCGTCAAGTATCGAAGGTGATGGATGGAGACTTCGTATGGAATCGACCCCTGATTTCGGAAAAACCTGGGTAATGGGCGATACGCTTCCTAGAGGAAAACAAAAAATTAATGCTATTCAGCCAAGTATATTATTCCATAAAGACGGCAGTATTCAGGCTATCGGAAGAACCAGAAACAGAGCTATTTTCAGCACTTTCTCAAAAGATAACGGAAAAACATGGTCTGATGTGGAATTGATTGGACTTCCAAATAACAACTCCGGAACGGATGCGGTAACCCTTAAAAATGGAAAACATTTATTGGTTTACAATCACGTATTGCCTCCGGGAACAGAAGCAAAAGGCCCGAGAACGCCTTTAAACGTTTCGATTTCTGATGACGGAATTAACTGGAAAGCCGCTTTGGTGCTGGAAGATTCAAAAATTAGTCAATATTCCTATCCATCGATGATTCAAAGTTCTGACGGAATGGTGCATATCGTTTATACATGGAGAAGAGAAAAATTGAAATACGTAAAAGTTGACCCAAGTAAACTAAAAGCATTCCCAATTAAAAACGGAATCTGGCCTGGAGACGAAAACAAAACCGTAACCGCAGTTAAAGCTGAAGAGGAATAGATAAAAAGTTTGCCACGAATTTCACGAATTTCACGAATTTTTTTTCAATCTTAATTTGTGAAAATTTGTGCAATTTGTGGCTAAAAAAAACACAGCAATGAGCAATTTCAATAATAGTTTTATAAAATTAACGGCTATATTTTTTATAGTTATCTTGACTGGAACCTTCAATAGCTGCGCAACGGCTCAGTCATCAAAAAACAAACAACAATATAAAGTTGCGGTTTGCGACTGGATGATTTTGAAACGTCAAAAATTAGGTGCTTTTGGTTTGGCAAGCGAAATCAAAGCTGACGGAATAGAACTGGACATGGGAGGTTTAGGAAAAAGACCAACTTTTGACAGCAAATTGGGAGATCCGATTGAAAGACAAAAGTTTCTGGATAAATCTAAAGAGTTGCATGTGGGAATCAGTTCTATTGCCATGTCCGGATTCTATGCACAGTCTTTTGCCAAAAGAGAAACCATCGAACCCATGATTAATGATTGTGTAAAAGCAATGAAAGACATGAAAGTAAAAGTGGCGTATCTTCCGTTGGGAACCGAAAGTGATTTGGTTAAAAATCCGGAATTGCGTCCGATTATTATCGAACGATTAAAATGGGCAGGAAAACAAGTGGGTAAAATTGGTGGTGTGATCGCCATTGAAACTTCATTGAACGCAACTGAAGAGAAAAAATTACTAGAAGAAATTGGCTCAAAACACATCAAAAGCTCGTTCAATTTTGCGAATGCCGCAGATAACGGAAGAGACATTGCATCAGAACTAAAAATATTAGGCAAAAAGCATTTAGCACAAATTCACGCTTCAAACACCGATAAAGTTTGGTTGGAAAATGACACCATGATCAACATGTCGGAAATCAAGAAAACACTGGACGAAATGAAGTGGAGTGGCTGGTTAATTGTGGAGCGTTCAAGAGATGTAACACAAGTACATAATGTAAAAGTCAATTACGGTGCAAACGTAGCGTACCTAAAAAAGATTTTTCAGAATTAAAAGTTTAAAATAAAAGTGCTGAATATATGTAAAAGTTAAACAGTACAAGTTCACACTTTAAAAAAAATCTGCTAGATCTGCTAAATCTGCGAGAGTTAATTTTCTCACGCAGATTTAGCAGATATGCAGATTTTATAGAAAATTTGCCAAGAATAAATTACAATACCATGAAATACTTCAGCTTACTTTTTTTATGTTTTTACGCCACTTTCGCAACAGCGCAAAATATTACTATTGTTAGTGATCCAAAATCGCCAAGAGCTCAGTTTGGGACTGAAAAACTATCTGAAATAGCATCAGCTAAAGGATTCAATGTAATTGCTGCAGATAAAATAGCTAAAAATTCAAAAGATAAAGTAATTGTTATTGGCGAAAAAGGAACTGATTTTTGGAAACAAAATTCGAAATCTGCTAAAATCGATGATACCCAATTAACAAAGAAAGAAGGTTTCCAGATTCGCACGCAAAAAAACATTATTTACATCGAAGGAACTGATGCAAGCGGTGCTTTGTACGGTGCAATGGAATTGGCAGATCGAATTAAAAGTTCAGGGCAGCTTCCATCAGACATTAATATTGATGACAGTCCCGAAATGGTATTGAGAGGTGCCTGTATCGGAATGCAGAAACCAGTTTACCTTCCTGGACGTGATGTATATGAATATCCATATACACCGGAAACTTTTCCGTGGTTTTACGATAAAAAACTATGGATAAAATATCTGGATATGCTGGTCGAGAACAGAATGAATTCCTTGTATTTATGGAACGGACATCCATTTGCTTCATTAGTGAAACTGAAAGATTATCCATTTGCCGTTGAGGTTAGCGACGAAGATTTTAAAAAGAACGAAGAAGTTTATAAATTCCTTACAGTAGAAGCTAATAAAAGAGGAATCTGGGTGATTCAGATGTTCTACAATATTATCGTTTCGAAACCTTTTGCAGAGCATTATAACATTAAAACACAGGATCGTTCCAGACCAATTACGCCTCTACTTTCAGATTATACCCGAAAATCAATTGCCGCTTTTATTGAAAAATACCCAAATGTCGGACTAATGGTTTGTTTGGGAGAAGCCATAAATACGGTTGATGATGATGTTGAATGGTTTACAAAAACAATTATTCCAGGCGTTCGCGATGGTTTACAAGCATTAGGAAAAACAGACGAACCGCCAATTATTTTGCGTTCGCATGATACTGACGGGCCTTTGGTAATGGAAAAATCGCTTCCATTGTACAAAAATTTATACACGGAAAGTAAATATACAGGAGAATCGCTGACGACTTATACGCCAGGCGGACCTTGGGGTGAAACGCACAAACAGTTAAGCGCCTTAAAATCGATTCATATTGAGAATGTCCACATTTTGGCAAATCTGGAACCTTTCAGATACGGTTCACCAGATTTTATCCAGAAAACGGTAAAGGCTATGCACAGTGTTCACGGTGCGAATGCATTACACTTATATCCGCAAGCTTCTTATTGGGATTGGCCATATTCTGCAGATAAAACAAAAACAGGGGAACGATTACTCGAAATGGATCGTGACTGGATTTGGTACAAAGCATGGGCAAGATATGCCTGGGATAGTAAAAGAGACCGAAACGAAGAGATCAAATTTTGGGACAAGGATTTAGCAGCTAAATACGGAACCGATACAGAAGCAGCCAATAATATTCAAAAAGCATACGACGAATCTGGAGAAATTGCTCCAAAAACCTTAAGACGTTTCGGAATCACAGAAGGAAATCGTCAGACATTGCTTTTAGGAATGTTCGAAAGCCAGTTGGTAAATCCGGCCAAATGGCGTGTTTATCCTGGTTTCCATGAATCTTGTGGGCCGGTTGGAGAATTACTTTTAGAATATTCTAAAAAAGAATGGAATCACGAACCGCATGTTGGTGAACTTCCAACCCAAATTATAGCTGAAATCACAGAACACGGAAGACTGGCTGTTGAAGCAATCGACAAAGCTGAACCAAGTGTAACCAAAGACAAAGACGAATTTTTACGTCTTAAAAACGATATGCATTGCTATAAGGCTTTCGCCGATTTCTTTTCAGAAAAGGTAAAAGCGGCCTTATTGGTTTTAAGATACAGTTATTCAAATGATATTTCAGATTTGGATAAGGCGCTTCCGCATTTGGAGAAAAGCATTACCTATTATGAAACTTTAGTAAATTTAACAAAGGATACTTATTGGTACGCCAACAGTATGCAAACCGCACAACGCCGTATTCCGATTGGTGGTGATGACGGAAACAATAAAACCTGGGCAGAATTATTGCCGCATTATGAAAGAGAATTGGTAAATTTCAAGAGAAATCTTGATTTGTTGAAATCATCAAAAGATGGAAAAATTGCAACCAAAGAAGGAAAACCATGGCAAACCGCAGACGTAACCTTGCTAAGTGAAAGCAAAGGAACTTATGCCGTAAAAAATGGTACAAAAGTATACGGAACGCCAATTTCAGAATTGACAAAAATTGCTCCTGAATTGCAAAACCTTAAAGGAATTGCTTTTGAGGAAACAGCACAAAACGAAAAAGGAACACACCTGAAATTCAAAAATAACAAACCTGTAAAACTGGTTGTAGGGTATTTTAATTCAGATCAAAAACGATTTTTATTTCCGCCAAGTTTAGAAACAGACGCTGCCGGAAATGCTTACGGTCAGGCTGAAGTGATTTTAGCAAGCGCAATGAATTTAAAAGAATTGCCTCGTGTAAATATTCACACTTACACCTTTCAGCCGGGAGAAAATGAATTGAATTTAGGAAAAGGAAGAGTGTTGATATTAGGATTTATTGATGCCAACCAAACGATAACGCCACGCGATGTAGGTTATATTGATGCAGGAGAAAAAGGTGCGATTGACTGGTTGTTTTATTAGATTACGATTCCTGCAAGGTTTCCAAAACCTTGGGTATTTAAGTCAAGATTAAGAATCGCGTAAAAATTTAAACCTACAAGGTTTTGAAAACCTTGCAGGACAGTAAAAAAACATGAACAAGATATTTTTTTTTATTTGCTTTTTTTTAGTTTTTAGCTCGGTAGAGAGCCAGGTGAAACACGACTCAGCGAAATTACGTAAGGAAATTTCGCTGAATTCATCTTGGGAAACTATTATCATAAGCGATCCTGTAAAACAGGAAGAAAGCTTTGTGAGCGATCCAAAAATTGATGCAAATTGGGAAAGAACAGACGTTCCCCATAACTGGGACCAATATTATGGTTACCGCAGAATGAAACACGGCAATTTGCACGGAACGGCCTGGTATCATAAAACATTTAGCGTCGATAAAAAAGATAAAGGCAAACGCCTTTTTTTGTATTTTGAAGGAGTTAGTTCTTACGCGACAGTTTGGGTAAACGGAAAAAAAGTAGGAGCGCACAAAGGGGGTCGAACGACTTTTACTATTGATATTACGAATGCCGTTTCTTTTGATGGACAAAACAGTATGATGGTCAAAGCAGAACATCCATCCTTTATTGCAGATCTTCCATGGGTTTGCGGTGGTTGCTCTGGTGAATGGGGATTTTCAGAAGGTTCTCAGCCAATGGGAATTTTCAGACCGGTTTCTTTAGTGGTTACAAATGAGGTTCGTATTGAACCTTTTGGCGTTCATATCTGGAACGACAAATCAATTTCTAAAGAAAAAGCAATTCTTCATACTACAACAGAGATCAAAAATTACGGAAAATCAAACCACGATTTAACGATTGAAAATATACTCTTTGATGCTGCTGGAAAAAAGGTTGCTATAAGTAAAAGCGATATCAAAAACATTTCAGGAGAAACAAAAGAAATAGCACAGACACTTCCGGAAATTGTAAATCCGAAATTATGGTCGCCGGCAAGTCCTTATTTATATGAATTAGTGACTTCAGTTTATGAAAATGGAAAGAAAATAGACGAACTAAAAACGCCGTACGGAATTCGTTGGGTGAGCTGGCCGGTGAGTCGTGACGGAAAAGACAATCGTTTTTATATTAATGACGAACCTTTATTTGTAAACGGAACTTGCGAATACGAACATTTGATAGGTAAAAGCCATTCGTTCTCAGATCAGGAAATTCATGCCAGAATTGAGCAAATAAAAGCCGCCGGATTTAATGCTTTCCGAGAAGCGCATCAGCCTCATAATTTATTATACCAAAAAGAATTAGACGAAAACGGAATCCTGTTTTGGAGTCAGTTCTCAGCTCATATTTGGTACGACACGCCAGAATTCAAAGAGAATTTCAAAACCTTATTACGAGAATGGATTAAGGAACGCAGAAACAGTCCGTCAGTTGTACTATGGGGATTGCAGAACGAAAGTACGATTCCGAAGGAATTTGCTGAAGAATGTACTAAAATTATCCGCGAAATGGATCCGTTATCAGCTTCTCAAAGAATCGTAACGACTTGTAACGGAGGCGAAGGAACAGACTGGAATGTCGTTCAAAACTGGTCCGGAACTTACGGCGGTGATCCTTTAAAATATCATCTCGAAATGAGTACGCAACTCTTAAACGGAGAATACGGTGCATGGCGAACAGCAGATTTACATACTGAAGGCGAATTCGATCAAAAAGGAATTTTGAGTGAAAACCGTTTTTCGCAATTGATGGAAATCAAAGTCCGCGAAGCCGAATCGGTAAAAGATAAAATCGCGGGACAATTTAACTGGCTTTTTGCCTCGCATGAAAATCCGGGCCGTTCTCAAAATGGGGAAGGTTTCAGAGATATTGATAAAGTTGGACCCGTAAATTATAAAGGACTTTTTACCGTTTGGGGCGAACCGCTGGACGCGTATTATATGTACCGCGCCAATTATGTTTCAAACAAAACAAATCCGATGGTTTATATAGTGTCGCATTCGTGGCCAAACCGTTGGGAATTGCCAGGCATAAAAAACGGAATCGATATTTACTCCAATTGTGATGAAGTTGAATTGTTCAACGATGTCAATAAATCATCTTTAGGCAAATTGAAAAATCCGGGATTAGGAAAACATTTCCAATGGAACAATGTCAATATTCAATACAATGTTTTGTACGCTGTAGGTTACGTAAACGGAAAAGCAGTTGCCAAAGATTATGTCGTTTTGAATACACTTCCCCAGGCACCAAATCTATACCAATTATACACAGATCAGGCTGATATTACAAAAGCTAAAAAAGGATACAATTATATTTACAGAGTGAACTGCGGAGGTTCTGAATTCATCGATGTTGAAGGAAACACCTGGTTGACCGATACGCATAAAAATGGTCAAAATACCTGGGGATCTTTATCGTGGACGGATAAATTTGAAAAACTTCCGGATTTTTATGCGAGTCAAAGGAGTACTTTCGATCCAACTTCGGGCACAAAAGGCCAGATTTTATTCAAAAGCTTCAGATATGGAGCAGATAAATTGAGTTATGAATTTCCTGCGCCCGATGGCGAATATTTAGTCGAATTGTATTTTACAGAACCGTGGTACGGAACGGGCGGCGGTTTAGATTGTAAAGGCTGGAGATTATTTGATGTGGCAATTAATGACAATGTCGTTTTGAAAGATTTTGATATTTGGTCGGAAGTTGGGCATGACAGAGCTTTGAAGAAAACTTTCGTTGTTAAAAGCAAAGGAGGAAAAATTAGAATTTCGTTCCCAAATGTAAAAGTGGGAGAGGCGATTATTTCAGCAATTGCAATTGCAACTAAAGATAAAAATATACAACCTGCAAAAGAGTCTGAAAAAAACATTCAGAATGTGGTGTTAGATGTATCTTCCAAATTTAAAATAGGTTCATGGCTGGATATTGATTCCAAACAATATAGTAATGGAGGAGTATTTTTTACACAAATTCCATCGGAACTTTCAGGAGCAGATTATATACAATTTTCAGATTTAAAAATAAGTGGCGGAAGTTTTAATCTGATGAAAGATTCAAATATATATGTACTTCTACTGAGTGGAGAACCTGTACCTGCCTGGTTAGAGGGTTTTACTAAAATTGAAGAAAAAGCTAAAAATGATCTGAGATTTACTTTTGATGTTTACAAGAAAAAAGTAATGAAAACAGATAAAGTTTTCTTCGGAACTATGGGTTCACATTTTACTATTGCGGCTGTTCCAATTTATGACATGGGTGAAAAAGACGATACTCGTCAAACCTTAGTTTTAGAAGCTGAAAATGCCAAAACAACCGGAACCGATATCGTAAAAGGAAACTTCAAAAAAGCAGATTATATTGAGTTCACCAAAAAGACCAATAACAGCATTGAGTTTGAAGTAAAACCCGGCGTTGCCGGAATTTATTTAATGCGTTTTAAATTTATGAATAGAAACGAAACGCCATTAAAAGTAAAATTCAAAATGGAAGATGCATACGGAATTTTGATGCGAAACGATACAATAGAATTTTTCCCGGCAACAGAAAAATGGAAGGTTTTGAATACCACTTCTGGAGGATATATTAATGCAGGAACGTATAAGATTACTTTAGAAGGTGATGATTTGAAAGGGTTGATGTTGGATTCTTTTGAGTTTCAATAGGAGGAGAGAAAAGAATAAAGAATAAAGAACATAGACTAGTCGTCCATATTTGAACTTAAGAGAAGTAAGAAATTTATTTTAGGAACTTTAAAGTATTATAGTTTGCGGTTAGTTTGTCATCCTGAAGAACGAAGGATCGCACTAGAAACTCCGTACAGAATGTCGACAATCTTTGTCGAATCCCGAGTGTGATCCTTCGTTCCTCAGGATGACAAAACGGGACGAAATTGGATTTAGAAAAAAAACAATTGTAATGAATAAACATAAAAACATTCTACAAAAAACAACAATAATACTAGCACTATTACTTCTGGCAGCCTGTGCTTCAAAAAGTAAAAATGCAAGAATAATCGAAGATTTCAACAAAGACTGGAATTTCAAAATAGGGGATTATCCAACTGCGATTCAATCTGATTTTAATAGTTCAGATTGGAGAACACTTCAATTGCCTCACGATTGGAGCATCGAAGGTACTTTTGATAAAGAAAGTAAAACAAAACAAGCGCAGGGATTTTTACCAGCTGGAATGGGGTGGTATCGCAAAACATTTACAATTCCACAGGATTGGGAAAACAAAACGGTTTCGGTAGAATTTGATGGTGTTTTTAAAAATAGCGAAGTCTTTATCAATGGACATTCTTTAGGAATTCGCCCGAATGGTTATATTTCCTTTTCTTATGAATTATCAAAATATTTGAAGTTTGGAGGCCAGAATGCCATTGCGGTAAAAGTTGATAATTCGGCTCAGCCCAATTCAAGATGGTATACCGGTTCCGGAATTTACAGAAATGTACGATTAGTTGCCAGCGATAAATTACACGTGGCAGAATGGGGAACTTTTGTAACGACACCTGAAATTTCAAAAGAAAAAGCTTCGATTCATTTAGAAGTTGAAGTTAAGAATGCTTCAGAAGCGGAAAAGGAATTCAGAATGGTTTCTTCCATTTTAAACAAAAACAATGTTGAAGTTACCCAAACAGAATCGGTACAAAAAATTGGAGCCAATTCTTCTTCAAAAAACATTCAGAATTTCACTTTAAACAATCCGATTCTTTGGGATACAGAGAATCCCTATTTGTATAAAATCGTCACTAAAATTTATGAGAAATCAACTTTAGTCGATAGTTACGAAACACCGCTTGGGGTTCGTTATTTTAATTTTGATGCTGAAAAAGGCTTTTCATTAAACGGAAAACCAATGAAAATTTTAGGTGTTTGTCTGCATCATGATAACGGTGCTTTGGGAGCTGTAGAGAATATTCATGCAGTAAAAAGGAAATTGACCATTCTAAAAGAAATGGGAACCAATGCGATCAGAATGTCCCATAATCCGCATTCTTTAGAAATGATGCAATTGTGTGATGAAATGGGTTTCATCGTTCAGGATGAATTTACCGATGTCTGGAAAAAGAAAAAAGTTACCAACGATTACCATAAAGACTGGGATGTGTGGCACAAACAGGATCTGGAAGATTTCATCAAAAGAGATCGTAACCATCCTTCGGTGATAATGTGGAGTATCGGTAACGAAATAAGGGAACAATTTGACAGCACCGGAATTGCCATAACCAGAGAATTGGCTCAAATCGTAAAATCATTAGATACAACGCGTCCGATAACTTCTGCGTTAACAGAAAATGTTATTGAGAAAAATTTCATTTATCAATCGGGAGCTTTGGATCTTTTAGGATTCAATTACAAACACGAAGATTATAAAGATTTTCCGGTTCGTTTCAAAGGGCAAAAAATACTCGCTTCCGAAAGTGTTTCGGCACTCGAAACGCGTGGTCATTATGATTTTCCTGCGGATGGTGTTAAAGCGTGGCCAACAAAATACGGTGCGGCTTTTGACGGAAATAAAGATTGGACCGTTTCTGCCTTTGATCAGGTAAAATCATATTGGGGTGCGACGCACGAAGAAAACTGGAAGACCATCAAGAAACAGGATTTCATGGCAGGAACTTTTATCTGGACGGGTTTTGATTATATCGGTGAACCAGATCCATATCCGTATCCGGCAAGAAGTTCTTATTTCGGTATTGTAGATTTGGCGGGTCTTCCAAAAGATGTGTATTATATGTACCAAAGCGAATGGACAACCAAACCGGTTTTGCATATTTTTCCACATTGGAATTGGACAGCAGGACAAGAAGTTAATGTTTGGGCGTACTACAATAATGCCGATGAAGTGGAACTATTCTTAAACGGAAAATCTCTCGGAAAAAAAGCCAAACAAAATGATGATTTGCATATTTCATGGCGTGTAAAATTTGAGCCTGGAACACTAAAAGCCATTTCCAGAAAAGATGGAAAAGTAGTTTTAGAAAAAGAAATTCATACTGCCGGAGCAGCTGCTACAATAGATTTAAAAGTAGATAAACCAATCCTTAAAAATGACAGTTACGATTTGGTTTACGTGACCGTTTCTATAGTCGACAAAGATGGAAATCTCCTTCCAAACGCTAATGATCTAATCAATTTTGAAGTTACAGGCGGAGGAAAATTAGTTGGCGTTGATAACGGTTATCAGGCCAATTTAGATTCTTTTAAAGCGAATTCCTGTAAATTGTTTAATGGAAAATGTATTGCTATTATTCAGTCGAATGGGAAGAAAGAAAATATTCAGTTGACAGCTTCAGCCTTACGCGGAATGTCAAGTACAGTAATTATAAAAGTAGAATAAGCACTTTAGAAAAATAATTTTATATAAAACTCCATTATCACTAATGGAGTTTTTTTATGGTAATTTCGTTAACTATTTTAGATATTACAAGGCTTAGGTTGTCTTTTATCTTTTGTTTTTCCTTAAGAAGGAAAAGGAATCCATTTCCATCCTTAATATGCGGAAATCCAATTTCAGAAGATTTTTTTGGATAATCAAAGCTTTTTTGGTAGTAAAAATACTACAATATTGGTAGTTGTAAAATAGGTGATATAACTTATACTATTTAAATTTGGGAGTACTTTGTGTTAGATTATAGTAAAAAAGGTTAAATTGCATAACTAATTTATCAGTAAAAAATGTACAAAAGAGAATACGAACCTCTACTGGAAAATGGATTTAAAGAAATTGCTTTATGGCAGTTAGACACTATTTTTCTAGAGCCTTTTGGAGAAAATGAGCAAAGAAAGCAATTGATAAACCGCTTAAATGCTTACTTACATGAGTTTTTATACTTGAGTTTAAATGCAGAACTTTGGATAGATGGTTCGTTCTCAACTATTAAACCTGAACCAGAAGACATAGATGTTGTGTTTTTATTAGATGAAAGTGAAATTAACAGCTTAAACGATAGAAAACTGAAGCTATTTGAAGAATTGTTTCTAAGTAGAGACATAGTTAAAGCTAGATATTCAGTAGATGTTTATTTTATAGATAGAAATGATGAAATCGAAAAGCAAAAATGGATAACAACATACGGCTTTGATACAAGAAAAATAAATAGCAAAGGAATATATAAAATACAATTGCCAAAAGATGTATAGTATAAAACGTATAGAGGAATTACTAGCAAATTCAGAAGATACTTTACTGAAATATGAGAACTTACTCAAAAACAATCCTAATAGCTTGTTCAATAAAGGTATGGTAAAAAATACTCTAGAACAAATGATAGAATTGCGCTCTAATCTTGCTTTCGAAAAACAGAAAAGAGAAAAAGAAATTATTGATATACGTTTAAAAGGTAAAGTTGCAAAAGTAGGAAAACTACCTTTAGATTTATTGGGGGAGTTTGCTAAAAGTTTGTCGGATTGTATTATTGAGTCGTCTAGAAAATATCAATATGGTAACAAAAATGGAGCAAAAATATTAACCTCCATTAAAAACACTGTAGATTTACGTTTCGACAGATTAGTTCCTGGTTCAACACATATTTTAATTACAGGTAACAACAGTCCTGATTTATTTGGTAATAGTATGATAGAAAATGCTCTAATCAATACTTTTGAGTTGTTAAATGTGCATAACGATTCTGAATTAATGGATAAGTCAGAAAAATACGGTGGAGCAGGAATCAAAAAATTAAACAAAATATTAAACTTAAGTATTAATAACCATTTAGAATTTGATTTAGAATGGTCTTCACCAAACTCAAAAGTTTTTAAATGGGAGGGAAACACTGACAGAATAAAGCAACTTAATAATTCTATTTCAAAAATAGAAACTATTACTCCAGAGGAAATCGAAATTTCTGGTACATTAGTTATGCAAAGTTTAAAAGGACAACTTGAAATTGAAGATAATGATAGTAAACTTTTTAAAGTTTCATTTCCAATGTCTTTTTTAGAAAGGATAAAAGAATTCCAAATTGGAGAAGATTTTTCTGCAACAATTATCAAAAACACTCTTAAAAATAGTATTACTAAAGAAGAGAAAGCATCATTTGAATTGACAGCAATAAATTCTTAAATGGAAGCAAGCTAGTATTCATCATAATTACTATCTATTATTATCTTATAAAAAGTACAGCTCAACGCTGTACTTTTTATATTTAGACTCATCCTTAAAGTGTAAATTTAAAGTTCTTAAAATAACGCGATGTTCTGTGATGGTCTCCTCGAGTAAAAGGTAGAACAAAAAAGCGGCTGTATAAAAAAACTCAAATAATCAAAAGTGAAGAATTTTTCAGCATTTTTTGTGTTTATACCCTCAAAACTCATTTCCCTCGGTCATATCGATAGTTTTTGGATGTAGGCTAACCAGTTGTAAAACGATGGCAGTAACAACAACAAATAATAGAAGTACAAAAACGTGTCTCATTCCTCCATTATCAGCGGCTTTTCCTAAAAATTCGGTGATAACAGCCCCGGCCGAAATACCTACAAAATTCATAATTCCATACCCGGTAGCCCTGTAACGAGGTGCAACAAACTGACAAAGAATAGGCATATTGTTGGTGTCGTATATTCCAAATCCTAGTCCAAAAAGGATAGCGCCAAAAATAATAGCTTCTATGTCACAGCAATAGCCAAATAAAAACAATGCCGGAATGGTAAGAAATAATCCAATAGCGCTGGTGTAAATTCTTCCTTTAAGATGTTTCATCACCCATCTGTCTGAAATGGCACCACCAATTAAAACGCCAAAAAAGGAAGACATCGAAATGGTTACCGTTGCAATTGGTCCCGCCATAGACATGTCTAAATGTAAAGTTTCAGTAAATAAGGTGGGTAACCAGTTTTTGGCCGCCCAGCCCGGTAAACTTGGTGCAGAGAAATAAAACAGTAAAACCCAAAAGGAGATATTACCGAATAATATTCCCAATCCTTTGAACATTTGCTTAAATTCATAGCTGACAGATGACTTTTTTGTAGGATCAAAAAAGTAAGTTTTCTTTTCCTGTAGAAAAAATAGCAGTACTAAACTGTAAAGTACACCGAGTAAACCCACGGAGTGAAAGCTGAAGTGCCACGAAAAATGCTTAGAAATAGTGGCTCCAAAACCACCCAGCGCCTGACCTAAATAAATTCCGGTGGTATGAATTGCAATAGCAAAAGAGCGTGTTTTTTCCTGATGGTAATCTGCTATTAAGGATAAGGCAGCCGGAATGTAAAAAGCTTCACTAAAACCCATAATGCCGCGCAAAATATAAATCTGATTGAAAGTTGAGGCATAACCCATCGCCATAGTAACCCCGGACCAAATAAAAAGACTTGCTATAATTATTCTTTTTCGGTTAAATCGATCCGCTATAATTCCGGAAACAGGGCTCATAAGCGCATATATCCAAAGAAAAATAGCCATTAAGAGACCGAAATTTTCAGCTTTAGCCAATTCAGGAATGTCATCCATCATCGCTGATTTCATAGTAGAAAGCATTTGTCGGTCTAAATAATTTAATAAAGCTACAAACCACAACAAGCCAACAACAATCCATGGATAGGATTTTTTTTCATTCAATTTTGCAATCATTTTCTTTTTTCAAAATAATGGCCGAATATACGAATTCCAACGCAACAGGAATAATTGTTTTTTACTCTGTGCTGCATAAATTATAATTAAGGCATAGTAGCAGCTACAAATTTGCTAACAACACAAAAAGTAATGTTGCCAGAATAAATATTTACCTGGAAACTATTATATTCGTATTGTAATCAGATTAATACGTAATTCCGAGACTCCCATGAAACCAGACGACAAACAAAATGAACGTGTAGCCCAAATGACATTTGCTTCGGTTTATCCACATTATGTAGTTAAAGTGGAGAAAAAAGGCAGATCCATAGCCGAATTGCATGAGGTAATCGAATGGTTGACGGGATATGACGAAAAGAAATTACAAAAACTGATTGATGAAAAAACAACCTTTAAAGACTTTTTTGAAAAAGCCAGTCTAAATCCTAATGTTTCGCTCATTACAGGCGTAATTTGCGGTTATCGCATTGAGGAAATCGAGAATCCGTTGATGCGCCAGGTACGCTACTTAGATAAATTGGTAGATGAGCTGGCAAAAGGCAAAAAAATGGATAAAATTTTGCGGGCTTAACAAGTTTTCTCATAAAAGCAAAGAAAATTATCAAATAATATCTTCTCAAACAGCACACAGCAGGACACTTACTCCCCATAAATTCATTTATTTAGAATCTCTTAAAAAAATGAAAGACAATGGAAAGAGTTTTTGCAGAATATCTTATAGAAACCCCTTATGATGTAGAACAGGCGTCGGCGGTTTTGGCAGGTGAGCAGTCATCAGGAACTTTTGTGTCTGTTCCGGGTGAAACCGAAGAATTGAAAAAACGTTTTGCCGCCAGGGTAGAAGATATTCAGTTATTGGATTTAGCAGATGAACCTTCCATTCCAGGGGGAAGTATTCCTGGAAAAAAATACCAAAAAGCAAGAGTAAAAGTAAGCTGGTCGATTGAAAACTTTGGCTATAATCTGCCAGTGTTGATTAGCACTTTACAAGGAAACTTATACGAAATCACACAATTTACGGGTTTAAAACTAATGGATTTTGAACTTCCGGATTCTTTCAAAAATCACTTCAAAGGACCAAAATACGGCATTCAGGGGTCTAAATTATCCTGTGACGTAACTGACAGGCCGATGATTGGAACCATTATCAAACCAAGTATCGGGATGAGTGTTGAGGAAACCGCTACTTTGGTAAAATCCCTTATTGATGCCGGAATTGATTTTATTAAAGATGATGAATTGATGGGATCTGCTGCCAACTCTCCGTTTGATGAAAGAGTAAAGGCGATCATGAAAGTCATTAGGGATAATGAACAAAAAACAGGAAAAAAAGTAATGTATGCCTTCAATATCAGTGATGAAATTGACGAAATGCAACGAAAATACGATTTGATTAAAAAGGAAGAAGGAAGCTGCGCCATGATTAGCATCAACAGTGTAGGGCTTTCGGGAACAAAGAAAATTTGTGATCAGGGTGAACTTGTTATTCATGGACACAGAAACGGCTGGGGAATGCTGAACAGACATCCTTTGTTGGGAATTGAATTTCCAGCTTATCAAAAAATTCAACGTTTGGCTGGTGTCGATCAATTGCATGTAAACGGAATCCAGAATAAATTTTGGGAATCAGACGATTCGGTGGTTACCTCTATTAAATCTTGTTTGACACCTTTTTTAGGAGGTTATGAAATATTGCCGGTAGTTTCTTCCGGACAATGGGGAGGACAAGCGGTAGAAACCTACCGCAGAACGCAAACTACAGATTTGCTATATATGGCGGGTGGCGGCATTCTGGCTCATCCAATGGGACCAAAAGCCGGAGTAAATGCATTACAGCAAGCCTGGACCGGAGCTGTAGACGGTTTGTCTGTGGAAGAAACAGCTCAGAAATATCCGGAATTTGCCGCATCGGTTAAGAAATTTTCTAAATAATGAACAGGAAAGATAAATTGCTATTGGCCTATTATGGTGATGATTTCACGGGCTCTACGGATGCTCTTGAATTCCTGACTTTGGCCGGAGTAAAAACGGTTCTCTTTCTTCGCAAACCTGAACAAAAAGACTTAGATCGTTTTCCGGGAATTCAGGCTATTGGTCTGGCTGGAAAAAGCAGGTCAATGTCGCCTTTAGAAATGGAAGAGGAACTTTTTCCTGCATTTGAAAATCTAAAAGGATTTGAACCGGAACATGTTCATTATAAGGTCTGTTCTACTTTCGATTCGGCACCACATATTGGAAACATTGGAAAGGCGATTGAAATTGGAAGCGAAGTTTTTAATCAAAAAACAGTATTGGTTTCACCGTCAGCACCACATTTGGGAAGGTTCTGCGTTTTCGGAAATCTTTTTGCGCGAATGGGAACTATCGGAGATGGCGAAATTTATCGTATTGACCAACATCCCTCAATGAGTAAACATCCGGTGACGCCCGCTTTGGAAGGAGATTTGAGAATTCATTTGGCAAAACAAACTGAAAAATCCATAAATCTTATTAATCTGGTTACAATCGAAAAAGGGACAAAAGAGGTTCTGGAAACGGTCGCGAATAATAAAACAGATATCCTCTTTTTTGACGGATTCAATTTGGAACATTTGAAAACTATCGGAAGTGTTTTTAGCCAACTGGCAGCAGAACAAACATTATTCTCTGTTGGTTCTTCAGGAATCGAAATGGCTTTGGGACTAGCCTGGAAAGAACAAAAAATCATAGAAAGTAAAACAGCTTTTGAACCAGCAGGAGAAGTTTCGCCAATACTCGTTTTATCGGGAAGCTGTTCTCCAGTGACTTCCAAACAAATTGAATACGCTCTCGAAAATGGATTTCTGGAAATCGCATTAGAAAGTAATGCTGTTGATATTCAAAATCAGGCAGCTATCATTAAAAGAATTGTTTGTGAAATTATAATCAATTTCGAGAATGGAAAAAGCACGATTCTGCATACCAGTACAGGTTCAGACGATCCGCGTATTGCTGAAACCGAATCGTATTTTATGAAAAAAGGAGTGTTGCAAAATGACATTCAGAAACAATGCAGTACCGTTTATGGTAGTGTTTTAGGACAAATAACAAAAGAAGTATTAAAATCTGTCAAAATAAAAAGAATCCTTTTTGCCGGTGGAGATACTTCGAGTTATGCAGCATCAGAATTGGATATTCTGGCATTGGAAATGATTGCTCCATTGGCTCCGGGTGCTCCGCTTTGCAGGGCTGTTTCGGATGATAAATGGGTAAATGGTATAGAAATGAATTTTAAAGGCGGTCAGGTTGGTACTGCTGATTATTTTATAAAAGTTTTAAAAGGAGAAAAATTATGAAAGCAAAAGTTTTAGGTTTTGTACATACATCGGCAACATTGGTTCCGTTGTTTCAACAATTGAGTAATGAATTTTTACAAGGAGTCGAAACCTTCAATATAGTGGATGACAGTCTGATTAAAGATGTTATCAAAAAAGGAAAATTAATGCCAAATACGGCTTCGAGAGTGGTTACTCATGTTCAGGCTGCAGAATCTGCAGGGGCTGATGTGATTTTGGTAACCTGTTCGTCAATTGGCGTTGCTATAGAAACGGCTGCAACGTTAAGTACCGTTCCGGTAATTCGTGTTGATCAGGCAATGGCAGATGAAGCAGTCCAAATAGGGAATAAAATAGGAGTGATCGCAACTTTGCCTACAACCTTAGAACCTACCAGCGATCTGGTAAGAAGAAGAGCGGAGTTTGCAGGTAAAAATGTGACTATTTCTTCTAAATTATGCGAAGGTGCTTTTGATGCCCTGATGAGTGGAGATGCTGCAAAACACGATGAAATGGTTGCCAAAGCGTTGAAAGAATTAATGCAGGAGGTGGATGTAATTGTTTTGGCACAGGCTTCAATGGCGAGAGTGGTTGACAGTTTAAGTACAGAAGAAAAAGTAATCCCAATTTTGGCAAGCCCGGCAATTGCAATGAAAAAATTAGCAGAGCTTTATTTTTAAATTAATAACCATTTAATTTAAACCATATAAGTCATATAAGTTCATATTAAGTTTAGTTGTACAGTTTAAACTTAAATGACCTTAGAAAAGCCTTTATTGAATTTAGCCTAAAATGACCTTATATGACTTATATGGTTTAAAATAACATCTTTAACACTATTGTATGCGTAAATATTTTCTTTGGTTTGCTCCGATATTTTTCATCCTTGCCGGTTTAGGCTGGTGGCAACAAGAGGATATTATTTGGAAAGTTGCATTGATATCGGGTTTTTCAGCTGTTGCTATTGGAATTGGGCATGTGAAAGTTTTAGCAGGATATCAATATACTTTTTGGATTATTACTGCTGTTTGTGCCGGATTACTATATCCGGAATTTTTTCTGCATGTAGGCAATTTTGATCTGCGGAATAAATGGCTGATTCTAATCATCATCCAAATGGTAATGTTTGGAATGGGAACTCAAATGAGTATTGAAGATTTTACAGGAATCCGAAAATCAGGAAAAGGGGTACTTATTGGTTTGTTGGGACATTTTACAATTATGCCGCTTACAGGTTTTATTATTGCCAAAACATTTGGGTTTGAGCCTGAAATTGCCGCAGGAATTATTCTGATTGGTTCTTGCAGCAGTGGTTTGGCTTCTAATGTAATGACTTATATTGCCAAAGGGAATTTGGTTCTCTCTGTTACGGTTACGGCAATGTCTACGTTGGCAGCACCGATTATGACTCCCTTTTTAATGAAGATATTCGCCGGAACCATGGTCGAGGTCCATTTTTTTAATATGATGATGGAAATTATCAAAATTGTATTGGTGCCTTTAGCAGCAGCAATGATTCATGATATTTTGAAAACCTATGGCAGTACAGCACGAAAACGAATCTATTTCCTGACACTGTTGTCAGCGATTTGGCTTGCGGTTGTTTTTTTCTTTGGAGATTCTTTTGCCATTGCAGAAGGCAGCGATTTTGAACATGTATTAGAAATTATAAACTTTTTATGTGGCTCTTTTATCGTAGGTTCATTGTACCATTTGTTGTATAAAGTATATCCGAAAATAGATGCTATTATGCCTTATTTTTCCATGTTTGGAATAATCTATTTTACATTGGTTACAACTGCTGCAGGTAGAGATAATTTAATTCAGATTGGATTTTTGCTCTTTTTAGCTTCTGTATTGCATAACGGAGCAGGTTACTTTTTTGGTTATTGGGTGAGCAGAATAAGTGGTTTGGACAAAAAAAGTTCTCAAACCATTGCTTTTGAAGTAGGCTTACAAAACGGCGGAATGGCATCAGGATTAGCAGGCTCCATGGGAAAATTAGCAACTTTAGGTTTAGCTTCTGCGGTATTTAGCCCGTGGATGAATGTTTCCGGTTCTGTCTTAGCTAATTATTGGGGTAGAAAAGAAGATAAGGAAGAAGAAATTGTTTCCTGATTTTCTGTTTTTTATAAAAGATATTTAAAAACTCCATCAGCCACAGCTGATGGAGTTTTTTGTTATCCGTCATTTTGGCTAATGCAAACTCCAAAACGGCTAATTCTAACTTTAGACTTCGACTCATCTTTGCATTATAAATTTAAAACAATTAAAAAATGCAAAAGACAATTTTTATCACAGGCGCCTCAACAGGATTAGGAAAATCAACAGCAAAATTATTTCAGAGTAAAGGCTGGCAGGTAATTGCCACTATGCGTAATCCTGAAAAAGAAACCGAACTAAATCAATTAGAAAATGTAATTGTACTTCCGTTAGATGTTACTAATTCGGAACAAATAAAATCAACTATTAAATATGTTACAGATAAATATGCTGTTGATGTTGTATTGAACAATGCCGGATATGGTTTAATCGGTGCTTTAGAATCTTTGGAAGAAAAAAAAATCGAACGTCAAATTGAGACCAATTTATTGGGTGTTATCAAAGTATCAAAAGCTTTTGTACCTCACTTTCGTGAAAAGAAAAACGGTACTTTTATCAATATCACTTCTACTTTTGGATTAATGGGTTTTCCAACTTGTTCTATTTATAGTGCTACAAAATTTGCTGTTGACGGTTTTTCTGAAAGTTTAGCTTCTGAATTAGTTCAATTTGGGATTCAGGTTAAAGTGGTGGCACCGGGAGGAATGCAAACAGATTTTGCGGTTCGATCTATGGAAGTTGGACAACATCCTGCTTATGAAAAACTAACTGCTGAAGTTAGTAAAGGCTATAGTGCAGAAAAATTGAAAAATTATACCAAAGCCGAGGATGTTGCCCGAATTATTTACCAAGCGGCGACTGATAATAAAAATCAACTGCGATATGTTTCTGGAAATGATGCAAATGCTTTATACAATGAACGTTTAAAGTTGGGTGCCGAAATGCAGGTGCAAAACATCAAAACTATGTTTACTTTTTAATTTAGAAATCAGATGAAAAATAAAGCGATAGAATTGACTACTTTTAAACTCAATGGTTTTACAACACAACAATTTATTGACGCGAATGCAGAAATTGATACGTTTTTAAAACGCCAAAATGGATTTTGCTCCAGAACCATTTTCGAATTAAAAAAGGGAGTTGTTTACGACATGCTTGTGTGGGATAGTACAGAAGACGGCACTAATGCAATGCATAAATTAATGTCAGAATTGAGCGATTCTGCTGTACACGATATGATCGATCAAAGTACGGTAAGCTGGAATATTGCGCCAGTAGAACATTTTGTAAATTTGTACAATAGTATTTCCAAAAATGAAAAATCAGCCTAGAATATTCCAGTCAATATCAGAATTGCATAAAGCGATGGGACAGCCCAAACCTATGCATCCGCTTATTAGTGTTTTGGATTATGGTAAAGCGATCTTTGATTCCAAGGATTTTGAACAGGGAATCATTTTAGATTTTTATAAAATATCTTTTAAAACTAGTTTCTCCGGAAAATTGCGTTACGGACATGGTTTTTATGATTTTGAAGAAGGAGGAATGTCATTTGTTGCGCCCGGCCAGGTTTTAAAAATGCAGGAAGAAGAAGCGGATTATAGCGGAATGTCATTGAATGTTCATCCTGATTTTATTCGGCCTTATGCATTAAATACAACTATTAAAAAGTATGGTTTTTTCTCATATTCGGCGGCTGAAGCTTTGTACTTATCTGAGAAAGAAAAGGAAACGATTCTGGCAGTTTTTGCTAATATTGAGGACGAACTAAATCAACGGATTGATCACTTCAGTCAGGATGTAATCATTTCGCAATTGGAACTTTTGCTTAATTACAGCAATCGTTTTTATAATAGGCAGTTTATTACCCGAAAAGCGGTTAATAACGATGTGCTTTCGAAACTTGAAAATCTGCTGGAAGATTATTTTACTACTGAAAAACCGCTGGAAAGTGGTTTGCCAACGGTACAATTCGTAGCTGATGAACTGCAATTATCATCAAGATATTTAAGCGATTTGTTACGTAGTATTTCGGGACAAAACACACAGCAGTTTATTCATGATAAATTGATCGAAAAAGCAAAAGAATATATAACAAAAGGAACCTTATCAATGTCAGAAATTGCATATAAATTGGGTTTTGAACATCCGCAATCTTTCAATAAATTATTTAAGAAAAAAACGAATGTTAGTCCGATTGTTTTTCAGGAATTATTCAATAAAAATTAAATTATGGCATCACTAAATTTTGAGCAGCTAAAAGAACGTTCTTTAGAAATAAGAAAACGTTATCACGAATTAGAATTAACGCATCACGGAAGTGAATGGACAGTTGAAGAAGATGCATTGGCTTTTTTAACAGATGCAGGTTTGGTTGCCAGAAATGTAATGTCGCAACAAGGAAGATGGCCAAAGTCAAATACCGACGAAGAACTGAAACATAAAATAGGAGAATCGATTTGGTGGCTTACCGTTTTGGCTCAAAGAATGAATATTGATATTGAAAAGGCTACAGAGGAATTTTTAACTAAAACAGGAAAATTATTTTAGAATAATAATCAATTTTAATTTTGTTTCTTTCGTTTATTAATACAAAAAAAACTCCATCAGCCGCGACTGATGGAGTTTTTTTATGTTTCTAATAATCTGAAAAAATCAAATTTCAACAACATCTTTTCTATTCAACAGCGTTTTTATTTGCTTTCGCCAGCTTTTCTTTTCGGTTTTCTTCTTTTTGTTTCCCCATTTTCGGTTGTACCAGATAATGAATCCTGTTAGGGGCAAACTTGCCCCAATAAATGCAGCTAAAAAGGCCAGTACTTTTCCGGGGAAACCTAAAATACTCCCGACATGAATGTCATAATTCATTTTGCGGAGTTTGCCTCCAAAACCAACTTCGTCGTATCTTTTGCTGTCAAGGGCTTCATCAGTTAATCGCTTTGCAGTATGCTGATCAAAATAGTAAAAATTAGAATTATAAAATTGCCCTCTTTTAGGATAAGCCATCATATAAATACTGGCTTTTGCATTGGTAGTATCAGGATAACTATAATAAAATCCTCCTGAATTTGGGTTTTCGGCAACCACTTTATCCCAACAGATATCCATGACTTTTTGAGCACTGAAGTGTTTTCCTTTTTGGAGTGAATCAGATTCTTTTTCTTTCCATTCAACAAGTTTTTCACCTCCTGTAGTGGTAAAATACAATCCTTCACTAAACCATTCAATTCCCCAAACCATTCCGGTTAAGGCAATTGCTGCCAAAAAAATCATGGAATAAAAACCAAGAACATTATGTAAATCAATATTAACGCGTTTCCAGTTGGCCTTCCATTTTATTTTGAAGCTTTTGTCACGCGTTGTTTTATTCCATTTCTTAGGATACCACCAGACTAATCCTGTAATCAAAATTACAACAAAAGTCAGTGTTGCATAATTAACGATTGGCCGTCCAATTTTCCATGGAAGCCACAAAAAACGATGTCCTTTTAGTATCCAGTCAAAAAATACAAATTCATCTTTATAATGTGTTTCCGTATCAACAACTTCACCGTTGTAAGGATTTAGTTTTAGTGTATATCTTATTTTATCTTCCCAATCACCCACTTCTACATTAATTGTTCTTCCTTGCTTATAAATGGCTGAAGAAACTTTTTTATGTGGAAATTTTTCTGCCGCAATAGCAGCAATTTTTGACGGACTGATAACAGGTTTGTTCTGAATCTCTACTTTACTTTTAGGATTCAGCAAATCGGTAATTTCTTCGTTAAATGCCCAAATGCAAGCCGTAAAACAAACTACCAAAACAATCGCCCCTGAAATTAATCCCAACCATAAATGCAGCCAATCGTTAATTTTGCGAAAACGAGATTTGGATTTAGTGTTGGTTTTAGTGGATGGTTTTTTGATAACGGTCATTATTTTTTGAATTATGATATTGGATAATAAATGAAATCGCTCTTAGTTAAAAAACCATACAATCACTGCTGAAATAACAATGATTATATGGCTGTAATTAAGAATAAAAAATGAAAATTATTGTTTTGGCGACAATCTTGTCAAAGCTGAAATATCAGTTCCACCTCCGGTTACTTTAGCTCCGGCTGTTGCAGCACCTGTTTCCACATTAATTTTGTAAAAACGTACTTCGTCATTTGTTACAAAAGCTTTGTATGCGAATCCATTTTCATAGTATAAACTTCCAACACCATAATAACTATCACCGGCGTGTCCAGGTAATCCTGTAACCGGAGTAATTTTTTTAGATGGAAGATCTACGATTGCTGATTTGAATTTGTATGAAACATGGTTTAGGAATCCCCAGTTTGCTGTGTCGTCTGCTGTTGGAATATAAACAATATATGCTTTTTCGCCTCCAAGCGGATAAGCCGCAACTACTTTTCCATTTAATGAACTTGATGAAATGTCGAAAAAGTAGGAAGAGTCAAATTCTGTTGTTCCCTTATTGATTCTTAAGATTCCTGATTTTTTATCTGCTTCCGGAACTTCGTATCCTGCAGCCATTGCATTAGAAGAAAATGTATAAACATTACCAGAACCAGTACGGATAATACCTGTATTTGTATAGTACATACCCACAGCAGTTGTACGAGTATCTTCGATTCTTTTTACAAAATTTAATGAAGGATAGTCATAAACTCTTATCCATGCTTTTTCTTGTTTCATATCCCAGTCTGAATTTCTATTGAAAACTGAAACATAAATTTTATCTCCACTTACAGTCACTCCGGTTGGGAAATCAAAATAACCATTTCCTGTAGAGAAATCATTAAATTTACGGTTGCTGATAGCTTGCTTTACAGGATCGTAAATGATTAGCTCGTTTGATGTTGAAGTTCCTTCCCAGGAAGCCCCAATAATTAATAGTTTGTCGTCATCTGTTACCCCATATGCATAAGTTGATTCTATGAAAACGCGGTTTCCTGCTACAAGCTGGCTTGTAGAATTTAAGTAGAATGGAGCTGCACCTTCAATTTCGTTGTCACAGGCAAACATTGTATTGGCAACCGGAATATAAGATCCTCCCTGTTCGATTCCTTTACCAGTCATATCAACAGTTCCGCTCATTAATTCTTCCAGAGAGTCAAAACTATACATATAATTCGTATTCCATGTATCAGTTTGATATCCAAGTACATATTTACTTCCTGGTACAACTTGCTCTCCTGTTGGGTCGTCACTGCTGCATGAAAATAGCATTGCTGAAAGTAGCGTAACTGCTAATAGATTTTTAATTTTAATTGTTTTCATAGTATTCGATTTTAGTTAATTATCATCTGTTGTAAATCACAGATTTCGGTATTGAATTATTTTAATTTTCAGATTTACATCATGAAATATCTTAGTTTGAGTGTAAACGATCTTCCCGGTTTTTGTACGTTATAATAATCATACAGTTTTTCGTTGGTGAAGTCGAAACACTCTAAGGCGATATTGTATTTTCCGTTTTTAAGTGTGTACGACAGAGAGGCTGAGAAGTAAATTTGCTGCGGAATTTCTTTTTTATTCTGACTTCCCAAAGTCGGAGGATTCAAATAATAACTATCTGCAAAACTGCTCGATACGTTTACACTAAATAAATCATCTTCATATTTTAATTTTTTGAAGAAGAAACCAATATTGGCGTTTCCATAAAAAATAGGAACATTAGGCACTTGTGTTTTATACAAATAATTAGTTTGATTTGTTCCCGGCTGAAGTGTGTTATCCATATTCAGCGTTTTTTGATAGGTTGCATTTAAGTCAAAGGCGAGCAAATCTTTGTAACCATAATGGAAAACTCCGTCAACTCCGGTGACCTGGATATTTTTGAAATTGACATTAATACTTTTGTTTCCGTCAAGTCTGGGCTGGATAAAGTTTTGTGCTTTTCTGTAGAGAAAATTCCCTTCGAATCCAAAAGAATGAACTGGATAAAGTTTTTTATAAGAAAAACCAAGATTCACGTTATCACTTTCTTCCGGCTTAAGATTGGGATTCGGATTTACTCTTATTCCGCCATCACCCAATAATTCAAGAGCAGATGGAAGTCGGTAAGCGTGTTCGTACGATGCTTTTACTTGTAATTGTTCCGGAATAATAAAATAAGCTGCTGCAGTTCCGTAACCTAAATTGTTGAATGTTGGTTTTATAACTTCTTCTTCCTGAGTAGTAATTTCACCTTTTAAATCAAGCATTTTCGCAAAGGCTGTATAGGATAATCTTTTTTGAAGCGCTGACAAATTATAAGCAAAACCTAAAATATTTTTGTTGATGTAAGGCTTTGTAATGATATAATCGGCATCACGTTCGTTGTTTTCTGTACGTTTATATCCTAAAAAAGTATAATTGAAAGCAAACGCATTATTCTCATTCAAATCATATTTTAGATTGGCATTACTCTGAAGCGATTTTACATCAAAAACCATTAGGGTCTTCTCCAGGTTAATTTCTCCACCGCTTTCATAATTTTTTATTTCATAATGACCAGACCAGTCATATCTTGCCGATGAGGTATCGACTGTACGTTCCTGAGCAATATTATAGGAAGCATCTAAACTTGCCGTCAAATTCTTAACAAACAGATTTGTCTTTTTGTATTTCAAAGACGGAACAAAATTCTGACTATCAGTAAAAGCATCTCCAACAACTCTAAGCATTGTTGTTCCTTGCTGAATTTCTTTTTTATTGGCACTTGCCGCAAAACCTACTAATAAATAATCGGCGTATTTTTTGTCTTTAACGCCAACTTCAGCCATAATGGTTCCTTGTTTGTACCCGTCATGAAAATGTTTCAGTTGTTGAACAGGTCCATAAACTCCCGAAAAAGGATCCGGAATTTGAGCATCAACTTTGTAACTGTTATCAGAGTAGTTTAGAAAAGCATTCAAATTCGTTACAAAACCATTTTTGCTTGTAAAGCGTGTATTTACAGCCGCTTTATGTGTATTGAATGATCCAAAACTGTACGAGGCATCAATATAACGTCTGGTGCTTTTGTTGGTCACGATATTTACAGCACCTCCCAATGCGTCTCCGCCTAGTTCGATTGGCACAACACCCTTGTAAACATCAATTCTTTCAGCCATGGTTGCCGGAATATTGTTTAGTGTAAAAGAGGATCCGTAATTGTCAATTGGAATTCCGTCCATGAAAAATTTAATCTGATTTCCTGAAAATCCGTTCAAAGAAAAATTAAATGAAGATCCCATTCCACCTGTTTCCCTTACACGGACACCCGTTGTTCTGTTTAGAATCTGATTTAAATCAGAAGAAGTGTTGTAAAGTTTTTTTAAATCGACAGCCGTAATGTTAAAAGCTTGTTCGCGAACGCGCTGCACTTTAGATTTTCCGTTGACCTGAACTTCGTTTAAGGCTGCAACATCTTCTTCAATAGTAATATTAGGAATCGTCTTTTTAGATTGGCCCAGACTTATTGTGGTTTGTTTTGGCTTATAACCAATATAACTTACTGATAAAGTATAGTCTCCAGGAGCGGCATTAAGTTCATATTCTCCTTTTTCATTTGTCAGTGTAGAAAATGCGGTTCCTTTTAATGCCACCGAAACACCTTCAGCAGGTTTACCGCCGTTTGTCAGGATTACACCAGTTAGATTTGCATTGTTTTTTTGCGAATAACCCTGAAATGAGCTGATTAAGATTACAATCAGGATTATTATTCTTCTTGTTTGCATTGGTTCAATTTTGGTTCGATACTAAATTCGGTACAAAATTAAGTTCCAAAAACAATTTAAACAACACTATATTTAATTATTCTAAATAAAAATAAATTCATTTGTTTAAAATGTGATTTTAATAAATAATCAAACGTTATTTTAATATAAAATTAAGTTTGTCTTAATATTTGATTAATAAATTTAATTCGTAATTATAATTTTAAATTTATTTTGATTGAAATAACTTACTAATGACCAGTCAAAAAGGTCAGATTAGATTTTGAAGATGAGAATAAAAAAATCTCCATAATCAAGTAACTGATCATGGAGATTTTTATATAATACTTTGCAGTATTTTTAGTCAAATTAAAAATGATACTTTGTTTTATTCATATTTCAAATACTGTAAGATGTCAGTTTTTGTAGCCGAATAAGCTCTTGAAAGAACAATTATTAAAGTCAAAACCAATAAAATAATAAACCCTAAAACGAACGGAATGATGCTGATATCTATTCTAAAGGCAAAATTCTCCAGCCATTTGTTCAGTAAATAATAAACCGGAAACAAGGCTATTATGAACCCAATGATGCAGTACAAAAGATACTGTTTCGATAATTCTTTCAATAAAACATTAGTTTCTGCACCAAGCGTTTTTCTGATGGCGATTTCTTTCATACGTCTTTGTATCGAATACGATGCTAAAGCGAATAAACCAAAAAGCGCAATTAGAATTACTACAATGTTTAGCAATGAAAACAAGTTTTTTTGCTTCACATACGATTCATAGGTTCTCGCATATTCTTTGTCAACAAAATCATATCTAAAAGGATATTCGGTATCCACTTTTGCCCATAATTTTTCAATACTTTTAATCGTAGTTTCCAGATTGCCAGATTTTACTTTTATGTAAACCCTGTTGATGTTGTGCGCCATACTAAAGGTTTTAATGTGATAGAAAACAATTGGCGGCACTTTTAATTCCGGGCTCAGTAAACTGAAATCTTTAACAATACCAATGATTTTTAATTTTTGATCGCGTATCAGAAGTTCTTTCCCAATAGGATTTTTAAGCTTCATTAGATTTAAAGCACTTTCATTTATTATAACCGAATTAACCGTATCCGAAGCTAATTTTCTATCGAAATTTCTGCCTTCTTTCATTTTAACATTCAGCATTTCAAGTAAACCATAGTCTAAAGCGATACCTCTTTCTTTAAAAAGTTCATTGTTATAAAGAACGGGTGAAATCGAGTTATCAGATCCATCAAAACAAATAAGTCCGGTTGAAATTTGTTCAACACCTTTAATTTTTCCCAATTCTTGTTTTAAAGTATTGTATTTAGCAGAAATGGTTTGTTCTGCATTTTCGGATGTATATTCTGCCAACGGAATATTTAATGGAATTGTAAGAACCTGATCACCTTTAAAACCGAGATCTTTATTTTGCAAATATTGAATTTGCTGATAAACGATATTAGAACCGATTATAAAAAAGGCCGCAATTGCAAATTGAAAAATAAGCATTCCATTACGAAGCCAGATTCCGTTTTTGCTTCTTTCGAAATTTCCTTTTAGAACTTTAAAAGTTTCGAAATTGGACACATAAATGGCCGGAAATAGTCCTGCCGTCACAATTGTAATGATAAAAATCAATATCAATTGTACATAAAACTGACTGGCAAGAAGTACAAGGTTTTTGTTTAAAAAGTTGTTGTAATACGGCAAGGTCAGTTCTACAATTACTAAGGCCAGTAAAATAGAAAAACCCGTGGTTAAAATCGTTTCAAAAAGAAACTGAATAACAATATCGCCTTTTGATGCACCCGAAATTTTACGTACTCCAACTTCTTTCGCCCGCTTTACCGCATTAGCAGTTGCGAGATTGATGTAATTAACGATCGACAAAATGAGAATCAAAAGAGACAAACCCATCATGATCATTAAAAACTGATAATTCCCCCGTGATTCCGGATATCCGTCTGCTGTAGAATGTAATCTGGCTTTTGATAAAGGTTCAAGGATAACCGTAAAATAACCTACTTTTTTAGCCATTTCTTCGGGTGTAAAACCTGCTTCTTTGGAAAGTCGCGTAATAAAATCGTGGTTGTAAATTCTTTCGAGTTTCTTTCTTGTAAGATCAATTTTTGACGGGTCTTTAATTTTTAATAATAACTTTAAAATAAACGGATTTATATGACCGGAAGTTGTCAGTTCCTTCATTTTATTGATGATGGCATTTGGCGCAATCGAAGAATTTCCGGGAATATGATACACGGCCCGTACAGAAAACAGCTGGCCAAAGCATTTTATTTGTTTTCCAATAGGGTTTTCATTTCCAAAAATCCTTTTAGCCGTACTATCTGAAATAGCAATGCTGGAATCATCTTTTATAGCTGAAATTGCATCGCCCTGAATAATTTCGAAAGGAAAAAAAGAAAAGAAATTTTGTTCGACATTGACAATTTTATCTACAAATTCCTTTTTTCCTTTGTAAATAATTTTATCTTTTTGATACCAGTAGTCAGCGTACATTATGCTTTCGACATTAGGATCTTCATCTAAAGCAGGTTTCAGGAATAATGCACAGTCTGACCAAGCCGGCATATCGGTTACCTGAACCAAAACCTGATAAACATTCTCTTTTTCAGGATTCCAGGCATTATAATTTTGTTCGTCGTTCCAGTAAAGCAGTGCAAAAATCAGCCCGGCAATTCCAATTGACAATCCGAGAATATTCAGAAAAGAGAAAAGCTTGTTGTGCTTTAATTGGTAAATAAATATATTGATATAGTTTAGTATCATAGTTTGGTTATGGCGTTAAAAGTAAAAAGGTGCGTATACTTTTTATTCATATTTTAAGTATTTCAAAACATCAATTTTGGTTACCTGATAGGCTTTTGCCAGCACAATTGTTAAGGTCAAAAACATTAAAGCAATAAGGGCAACAAAAAAGGGCAGCACAGGAATATCAATTCTGAAAGCAAAATTTTCAAGCCATTTTCGCAATAAAAGATAGGCAGGAATTATTCCGATGAAAAATCCAATCAAACAGAAAATCACATATTGTTTCGATAATTCTTTCAGTAAAATATTCGTTTCAGCTCCCAATGTTTTTCTGATGGCAATTTCTCTCAATCTTCTTTCCATAGAAAAAGAAGCCAGGGCAAACAATCCGAAAACGGCAATCAGAATTACAATTCCGTTTAAGAGTGAAAATAACTGACTTTGATCCTGATATCTTTTATAGGTTCTGGCAAAATTTCTGTCCACGAAGTTGAATTCGAACGGATATTCTGTATCGACTTTTGTTGTCCAGAATTTTTCCAGGGCAGCAATTGTTTCAGGCATTTCTTGTGGTGCAATTTTCACGGAAATATTAGCTAAATCTTGCTGCATTCGTTCGATAGCAGTTATATGTAAAAAAACCATTGGAGAAATTGGGTTATCAAGCCCAAAATAATGGAAGTCTTTTACAATCCCAATCACTTTGAATTTTTTACCATCCCAAACAACTTCTTTATTTAGAGGATCTTTTTCCAACAATGTTTTAGCCGCAGTTTCATTCAGTAAAACACTGCTGATACTGTCTGAGGCAAATTTGGCTGATAAGTCCCTTCCTTTTATTACCGGAATTCCTAAAACATCGAGCATTCCAAAATCAATAGCCATTTGCTGTGTTATAACTTCTTTATTGGTTTTATAATGCAAACCAGACCACGAATTAATATTCGTTCCAATAGAAAATACTCCTGCAGAAACAGCCTGAACACCTTTTATTTTTAAAAGTTCTTGTTTAATTGTTTTATATCTGTCAAATTGTTTTTGACCTCTTTTAGGTTTAAAAGAAATATCCATCACTTGTGCTCCTTTAAAACCTAAATCTTTCTGCGTCATAAAGTTTACCTGTTGATACACTATGAAGGAGCCAATGATGAAAAAGGTGGCTATGGCAAATTGCAAAACCAGCATTCCGTTTCTAAGCCAGATTCCGTTTTTGCTGCGGGAGAAATTTCCTTTTAAAACCTTCAAAGGCTCAAAATTTGAAATATAGATGGCAGGCAAAACTCCGGAAACTAAAATGACAATTATAAAAATGAATATCAGCTGCAAATAAAACTGAGAGCCTTCCAGAATTATATTTTTGCTTAAAAGTGAATTGTAAAAAGGCAAAGAAAGTTCAACAATTACCAATGCCACTAAGAGCGAAAACAACGTAATTAAGGTGGTTTCAAATACGAATTGGGCAATAATTTGCGCTTTTGTTGCACCCACAATTTTTCTTACTCCAACTTCTTTGGCACGTTTTATAGCATTTGCAGTCGCGAGATTAATATAATTTACAATCGACAACAATAGTATTAGAATGGATAATCCCATTAAGATCCTTAAAAATTGAAGATTTGCAGTTCCTTCCGGAAAAGGATAATTTCCCTGAAAAAGTCGTGAGCCAGCAAACGGAAGTAATTTCGCTTTGGTGACTTGTCCATATTTTTTTAAATACATTTCATAGCTAATACCTTCGTCTTTTGCCTGTTTTTTGTAGTTATACTCAACATAGATTTCATTTAGATTTTTGAGGACAGCAGTTGTGTCGCTTTGCTTTTTTAATTTTAGCATTAAGCCGTAGCTAAAACCCCAGTTTTCTTTGTTTCTTTCCAGATCCTCCTCAATTATAGTGGTAACAGCAGCGGGCATTACAGAAGATTTTTCAGATAAGCGATAGACACCGCGGACAACGAAAAATTTCTCAGCGTATTTAACTTGTTTGCCCATTGGATTTTCATTTTTAAACAAACGGGAAGCTGTTTCTTCAGATAAAGCGATACTGTTACGATCATGGATGGCACTTTTTCCGCTTCCCTGAATAAACTCAAAAGGGAAAAAAGAAAAGAAATTACCTTGTGCTGAGAAAATTTTATTTATCAGTTCTGTTTTGCCATTATATTGTATCGTTTCTTTAGTGTAAAAAGTATTGAAATAACAATAATCCTGCAAAGCTGAGGAAGTTGATTTTAAGATTGGAGCAGGTATAGGCGAATTTACAGCCCAAACATTACCACCGCCAAGATCATTTATAACAGCGTAAATTTTATCTTTTTCGGGATTCCATTCATCATACGAATGTTCCTCATTCCAATATAAAGTAGCGAAAATTAATCCTGCAATTCCGATACTCAAACCCAAAACATTCAGAGCCGTAAAAAGCTTGTTGTTTTTGATGTGATATATAAAGATGTTGATCCAGTTTTTTAGCATGACTTTAGTTGTTTTGAGTTGCTGAAAAAACATCGACATTTCTGTTGTTCACTTTTTCAGAAAGTATAATTCCGTCTTTCATCAAAATAGTTTTTTGAGAGAAAGAAGCATCGTAATCGGAGTGTGTAACCATCAAAATTGTGGAACCGCTGGCATGAAGATCAGTCAATAATTCCATTACTTCATTACCATTTTTACTGTCCAGATTTCCTGTAGGTTCATCGGCCAAAATAATTTTTGGGTCATTGATTAATGCTCTTGCAACGGCCACACGTTGTTGCTGACCTCCGGAAAGTTGCTGCGGATAATGTTTCAAGCGGTGCGAAATATTTAATATCGTCGCAATATCCTGCACTTTTTTCTTTCTTTCAGAAGCAGGAACATTGTTGTAAATAAGCGGCAATTCGATATTGTCAAAAACAGTTAATTCATCAATCAAATTAAAATTCTGAAAGATGAAACCGATATTTTCTTTTCTGGCTTTTGATTTTGCTTTTTCCTTAGTGCCAATCATTTCCTGACCTAAAAGTTGATAACTACCGCCGGAAGCACTGTCCAGTAATCCGATAATATTTAGCAAAGTTGATTTTCCGCTTCCGGATGGTCCCATGATCGATATAAAATCGCCTTCGTTTACGGTTAGTGAAATTTCACTTAATGCATTTGTTTCTACTTCTTCGGTTCTAAAGATTTTTGAAAGTTTTGTAATGTTGATCATAATTGTTGTTTTAAGATTGATGATTTAATTATTTATTGCCGAATAATAGAAACAGGTTCGAAATTAAGATAATTAACAATATAGTTGTTCAATATCTATTTTTGTTACTTTTACCAGCAATAATGATTCTTATATTTGATGATTTGTTAGTCTAAATGTGATTTTCGTGCCAAAAATTTAAAAACCGTAACTGCCTTATTTTTACATTTTTATTTTTTATAAAAAATTGAAAGTGTCCATAATTGGACAGCTTTCGTCCAAAACCGAACAACAATGAAAAAAACAAATGCTTCAATTTTAATCATCGATGATCAGGAAGACATCCTTTTTGCGTCGAAAGTGTTCCTGAAAAAGTATTTTGAAGACATTTATACACTCAATAATCCGAAAAATATTGTCGAATTATTGTCGAAAAAAACTATCGATGTCGTTTTATTAGATATGAATTACCGAATTGGTTTTGAAGATGGAAGGGAAGGTCTGTATTTATTGAAAGAAATAAAAACGCTTTCGCCAAAAACAGTTGTGATTTTAATGACGGCTTTTGGAAAAGTAGAAACGGCGGTTGAAGGATTAAAAAATGGTGCTTTTGATTATATACTAAAACCCTGGGAAAACAAAAAACTGTTGGAATCGGTAAAACAGGCCGTCGATAAAGCCAGAAAAGATCAAAAGAAAACGAAGAGCATCGAAATTGAAAATGACTTTTTTGTTGGAACTTCTGAAATTATTAAAAAAGCGTATTCTCTGGCGGATAAAGTAGCGAAAACAGACGCCAATGTTTTGATTCTTGGTGAGAACGGAACCGGAAAATTTGTGTTGGCACATCATATTTACAGTCAATCCGAAAGAAAAAACAATCCTTTTATAGCAGTCGATTTAGGTTCTTTAAATTCGAATATTTTCGAAAGTGAATTATTCGGCTATGCCAAAGGCGCTTTTACAGATGCTAAAGTGGACACGCCCGGACGCTTTGAAATGGCGCAAAACGGAACCATTTTTTTAGATGAAATCGGAAATGTTCCGTTGCATTTACAATCTAAATTGTTGCAGGTAATTCAAACCAAAACGGTAACAAGATTGGGAGAAACTAAACCAAGACCTTTAAATGTTAGAATTATTACGGCAACCAATTTAAATTTAAAACTAGAAGTCGCCGATAGAAATTTCAGGGAAGATTTGTATTACCGAATCAATACAATGGAAATTGTTTTGCCTCCATTAAGAGAACGAAATGAAGATAAAATTCCGCTAGCGGAATATCTTCTTGAAAAGATGATTGCCAAATACGGAAGAGACGAAATCACTTTCGATAAAAAAGTTTTGGAACAAATTGAAAAACACGCCTGGAACGGGAATATTCGTGAAATGGAAAATAAAATCGAGCGGGCTGTTATTCTTTGTGAAAATAATAAAATCACCATTTCCGATTTGGATTTAGAAACCATAACGGCTTATGAAGAAAATACGGATGATATTCAGCTTTCTTCTGTAGAAAAAGCTACTGTTGAAAAGGCTTTGCTGAAGAACAATAATAATATCAGCAAAACTGCTGAAGAATTGGGTTTGTCAAGAGGCGCTTTGTACCGTCGTTTAGAGAAATATAATATCAATCTGAATTAATATGTTTAGAAAATTTAGAACGTACCAGCTTCTGTTTTTGCGATTGATTGCGATTGTCGCCGGAATCGAAATTTCGATTTACTTTTTTAAAAAAGAACTGCTTTTTACGGGGGTATTTGGTTTGTTTATTGTCTTTTTATTGGTCCGCGAAATGTATTTTTATGTTCGGAATTTTGTTTTGTTGTATGACAAAACAATTGCTTCGATCCTGCAAAATGATTTTACTTCAGATTTTTCGAAACATAAATTCAATAAAAGTTATGATGATTTGTTTCAATTGTACGATACGCTGAAAAACAAGCAAAACGAACAGGTTTCAAAAGACATTATTTACCGTTCGATTTTAAATAATATTGAAACCGGAATCATCATTTTGCAAAAACAAGATGCAGAATGGAATGTTTTTTTGATGAATGAATATTTCTCCAGCCAGTTTAATGTTCCGAAAGTTTCAAAATGGAAATACCTGAAAAATCAGCTGCCCTCATTATGTGAAATTATTGAAGAAGATGATTTTCAGGAAATAAAAACTTCAGTAGAAATCAGCATTAACGAGCAAAACAAGCAAACCTTTGTTTTGCAGGCTTCCAGAACAGAAATATTTGAGAAAGATTATTTTATTGTCTTGTTGGATTCGATTCAGAATGTAGTGGAGAAAAAAGAGAAAGATGCCTGGGTGAATCTGATGAAAGTGATTTCGCATGAACTTTTGAATTCTATAACACCAATTCGATCCATTTGCCAGAATTTGCAGGATTTGGTAGAGCAGGATTCGTTGTCCGCAGAAGATTTAGAAGATGTAAAAAACAGTGTCGAAACGATGTTGAGACGAAGTGATCATCTTCAAAAATTTGTGGAAGGGTATCGAAAACTCGCCATGTTGCCTTCTCCGAAAAAGGAAAAGATAGAAATAGATTATTTGATTGAAAATGGTATTCAGGTAATGAATCCGTTATTTAAAGAAAACGGAATTGAAGTTGTAAATGAAATAGGGTTCAAACGTTGGGTAAATGTCGATGCTCAACAAATTGAGCAGGTTCTGATCAACTTATTAACCAATTGCATTCATGCTTTAAAAGAAGTCAAACAAAAAGAAATTTTAATTTCGGCGGAAGCCAAAGACAATCGAACTTTCATTAGAATAACAGATAATGGAAATGGAATCGAAAAAGAAATTGAAGACAAAATATTTCTGCCGTTTTTCACGACGAGAAATGAAGGTGCGGGAATTGGCCTGACTTTATCTAAAAATATTATTGAAGCACACGGAGGCTATATTTCGTATAAAAGTGAAGTTGGAAAAACTGTTTTTGAGATTTGTCTGGTGGAGAATTGATTTTTAATAATTTAAAGAAAAATAAATTTATATTAGCATTAAAAACCAACCAAAAACCAAAACTTTCCAATAAATGAATTTAAAACTTGATCTCAAAATTGCCTTAAAATATTCGTTATTTTTTTCTGTGTTTGTACTACTATTGAAAATAAATGATCACTTGTCATTAGATGAAAATTATTTTCCGACAGTAACACCTTTCAGTTATGTAAATTATTTTTATCAGATTTTTTTCGCCTTTTTAATCGTAAAAGCCTATTTGGAATATCTTAAACTCGGAAACGATTATAAGGATATTTTAGTGATTTCTTTTTTTGTTTTGTTTTTGACGGATCTTTTAAGTTATCTAATTAATTTTAGCTTTTTTAAAATATTTTATGAGAGTATTCATATTCCGCATCGCGAAGGACTACTTGGTCTTTTCGAACGACCATTTATGTTGATGGAACCTCAGTTTAACTTTTTTTATGGGTCGATTCTTTTCCCTGTTCAAAATCTCTTTAATTCACTAATGTCAGGTGATTTCTTTGGAGTTTTTAATGTAATGCACAATAAATTATTTGTTCTGTTGATTGTACTTTATTTATTCAATCTGTTTTTTCTTTTCAAAAAATACGGACAAAATAAATGGTATAGCGTAATTCCGATTCTTAATAAGCTGACTTTGTTGAAAATTGCAGAGAAACCTGTTCTCTGGATTATATTGGTATTTATTCCATTTGTCAGATACTTTTTTCTATATTCTATTAATAAAAAAATAGCAGAAGAAAATGGATTTGATTTCAAACTAGCACTTGGGATGACATTTTTGCCATCTGTATTTTATGGGAAAGTGAGTTTTGCTGAAGATGTAAATTCCGAAACAAAATTAGAAAATGTTTTATCCTGATCACGATTAAATTTAGTTTATGATATTAGCATTCGACACCTATTACTTCGACGGAAAAGCAAAAACAATTTGTCTTGAATTTGAGG
>RCUK01000451.1_pt1 | contig 37253 bp, 38 predicted proteins | sample 2166381 | NCBI WGS metagenome assembly RCUK01 (sample SAMN09932809, study PRJNA488358) | compost metagenome | isolation source: compost soil in an enriched community | place: Germany: Experimental Botanical Garden | reverse complement strand
GTCCAATCCTGCGCGTCAGTACCACCCGCTCCAGCACTAAGTCGAATAATAGCATTATGGTCATCGTAACTGCCGTTAAAAAGCAGTTCTTTTCGTCGCGCAGCGAACTCAGCTTCAAGCGCACCAATCTGACCCTCAAACTCACCTAGCAGCGAGTCGTCACCGAGCTCAAGCAGCTCATTAATATCAGCTACCTGGAGGCGGAGCGTTTGCCACGGCTCAACCATGCCATTAAGGGCGGCTAGCTGCTTACTTTTTTCCTGTGCGTACGATGGGTTGTTCCAAATCTCCGGCGACGCCAATTCTTGCTCAATCAGTTGCGCCCGCTCACTCTTGTCATCGATCTGCAGTTGACCATAGGCCACATCAATGGCATGTTTAAGAGTTTCGAGGCGTTTAAGAAGTGGTTGCATTGCTATTTATTATACCATCAGCGTACCGCTATTATTTCGCCACTTTAATCTCATTCATCATCGTCGTAATGCGCGATCGATTGTTCTGCCAAATATCTTCTCGTCCCAGCATGATCAGCAGATGCAGCTCATTACTATCATCGACCAGCAAGAAGCTAGCTGTGCCATGTAACTTTGCGCCACGCCTATCTGTACAAGAGTAATCATAGCTAAAGCCTTTTGTCCCAGCGGGACTGAAGTCTGACAGCGTAACACCCGGGGAGTCTCTGCAACCAGTTATCGTCTGTATACGGCTCACGATCGATGCCTGCGAGGATTGCTTAAGTTGCGTGATAACACTTGTACGGTCCGATGGTATTGCCCCTCTAGCTTCGACATAGCTGTATCCCATTGAAAATAACAGATTATCAATCGTATCAGTCGCTCCTGTCTCACGCCACGACCACGTTGCTGCTCGTGCTACCATATCGCTACTCTCAGTGCCGCCAAACAAGCGAGGGATCAACGAGCGGTCATTAGTGAGCCTCGATGGAACTTTGTACACCAACCTACCCGATCGCCGGTCTTCAACCGATCCGAGTTGTGACGCAACGTATGGCTGAGCAATGAAATAGAAAACGACCACCAGGAGGGTGATCGCTACAATACTTATTGCTCCTATCGCCAATGGCCGGCGGAGCCTTTTAGGAAGAGATGGATGGCTTGGCAATTGCATAGAGACAACTCCTTTACTGCACTTACACTGACCATTCTATTATAGCACTATGCCGAAAGGCCTTTGACAGCAGTAATAAATTGATCACCACGATCTTTATAATCACGGAACATCCCAAAGCTGGCACATGCTGGACTCAGGATAACGACGTCATTCTCATCAGCCGCCTCCGAGGCGATCTGAACAACTTCCGCCATAGTCACTCCACTGCCCTTATTTACACATGCCACACCCACATTCCGTAGCGCTGCTTCGATCCGATCAGCCTCATCACCAATCAGAATCGCTAACTTTACATTCGACTTAGCCGCGACACTTGCAACTTCATCAAAACTAGCGCCTTTTGACGAGCCGCCAAGAATAATAATCTTTGACTCAGCGAAGGCTCGCATAGCAGCAATTGCACTGCCTGGCGTCGTCGCGATACTATCATCGTAGTAACCAACCCCTTGGTCGTACGCGATTAACTTCAGACGGTGATCGAGGCCGCTAAAAGCCCGTAGCCCCTCACCAATTACAACACCATCTTGCACCCACGGCCATACAGCTGTAATCGCCGCACAGGCGTTATCTTGGTTATGCACCCCTGGTAGCTGCAATTCGTCAACTGAACACAATAGTTGTTCGTTGTAGTAAAAGTTGCCATCGTTCACATGAGCTGTTCGCACCGTCTGATACGGCAAGCGTTGCCCAACTGATTGTTCGGCAATTGCAGTCGCCTGCTCGTTTGCGGCGTTATATACGACACGATCGTTAATACCCTGGTATCGCGCAATGTTTGCTTTAGCACTAACATATTCGTCAAAGTCAGCATGAACATCGAGGTGGTCAGGTTCAATATGAAGTACGACAGCTACCTGCGGTGAACGTACTGCATCCCATAACTGGAAGCTACTTAGCTCATAAACAACAATGTCTTCTTCTGTGATATTCGCCAATTCATCTAATGCCGGTAGACCAATATTTCCAACCAGATGAACAGTCTTCCCTGCTTCGGTCAGGATGCTTGCTATCAGGCTACTCGTCGTTCCCTTGCCCTTACTGCCTGTCACGCCAATAATTGGTGCTGGGCATTTTTCGAAGAACTCATTGGTCGCAGACCATATTTTGCCATCGGTTTTAATTTTACGAGGACTCAGGCCGGCAGTACGCACGACTAGATCAAAGCCGTCAAGCTGAGCGAATGCATTACTGCCAAGTATCGTCGCGACACCTGCGGGTAGATCGTCTACCTTGTCGCGTTCGTCGACTATTGTTACATCTCCGCGTGATGAAAAATACGTGTAGTTCGACTTCCCTTCGAGACCATAGCCAGCAATTGCAATCTTCATAGCTCTATTCTAGCGCGTTTCAAACAGTGATGCGAGCTTATTGCTTAGTGCAACAACTTCAGCACGCTCACCACTACTCACGCCGGCAAGCACCCATGTGTTATGTTCAATGAATTCGCGAGCTGTCTTAATCATGCAATCAAGCGACGTCGTACGAATGGCGTTCGGGACGTTATTGTAATCTTTAACGACGCCATCGGCGAAGTAGCGGCTCGTATAGAAGTTACTGATCTGAGATACCGTCTGGGCGCCCATCTGGTAACGTCCAAGTGCATAGGATTTTGCGGCCGCAAGCTCCGCTTCTGTAATACTGCCATCGAGAACACATTTCATTTCTCGGACAATAATATCAAACAGACCGTCAGCAGTTTCAACGTTCACCTGGCCGCCAAAGTCCCAACTACTGTCGTGGAAGCTAGCCGAGGTATCTGAGAACATGCCGTATGCTAGACCCTTCTTACGTGCTGCTCCGTACATGCGAGAATGCATCGTTCCAGTCAAGATATGATCAAGACAGTTCATGGCTTCAACTTCCTCATCGCTCAACTCACGAGGGATTACCATCGACCAGCCAAAGGTCAGGTTCGAAGCTTCTTTACGGCGGATAAGAGTTGGTTTACCACTTGAAAGATCATGCTTAGGGACGTCGAAACGCTCACCTGTTGCCAGCTTCCACCCTTCAAGCTGTCGTTTAATTTCATTCTTACGACCGCGCAACTTACCGGCAATCACAAAGTGCATATTTTTAGCGGTATGTGTACGCTTGTAATGCTCTTTAACATCAGCGAGGGTAATATTTGGAATTGTCTGGAGACGTTGACGATAAGTATAGATATCTTCACCAAGTTGTTGCTGAATCTTAGGCCAAAGAATACGGTTATGATTATTAAGATAGCCAGTTAACTCACTCTTAACATTGCCCTTTTCCGACTCAAGTTCTTCGGCATTAAAACGAGGCTCACAGATAGCCACCTGCTGAAGAGCCAAGATACGATCCCACTCAAAGTCAGCACAGTCGGCCACATAGACCATTGATAGATCACTCGTGTAGGCGTTATGGTACGCGCCGTTCTTTGTGAACTCTGCTTCGTAGTCATGTTCATTCTTAAACTGACCATTGGCACCAAAGGCCATATGTTCCATGATATGAGCTGTTTCATAGATATCTTTTGAGCGTACATAATGATTGCCAGCTCGGAATTGGAACTGGAAGCTCATTACAGTAGCGCCTGGTACGTCGATCAGAAGACCGCGTGCGCCATTTTTTAGACGCACTTCTTCAACGGTGTGTTTCATTTTATTTTCCCTTTACCACCCGTTTAATTAACGATTCTTCTTACGATTTTGACGCTGCGTTTTTTTCTTCTTGCGCGCGTCGTTTTTCAGTTTATTCTGATCGCTTGTTGATTTCGCTTTTGTTGTTTTAAAATCGTCATCACGGCTCTCTTCACCGCCCGTGATATCATTCACACCTTTTTCAACTGCCTGTTCGGCAAGTCGAGTTAACTCAGTGTCATACTCTTCGTCGGCTCGAGCGACAACGTCATGTTTGTGAACATGCATCACCGAACGAATAACTTCATCACGAAGTGTGCCCTGAAGGCTCTTAAAGAGATGCTGAGACTCAGAACGATACTCGACAAGTGGATCTCTCTGACCAACGCTGCGCCAGTGAATACCCTCGCGTAGATGCTGCATATTCTCAAGATGCTGCATCCATAATGTATCAAGCACCTGAAGATAAACCTCACGCTCAACTTTTCGTAGAATTTCTTCACCAAGTTCAGTTTCCTTAGCAGCGTAAAGCTTCTTGGCTTCTTTTTGAGCCATATTAAGTCGCTGCTTGTCGTTTTTCTCATCGCCAATCGCCTTAATCTTCTTTGAAGATAGCGGGAAGACAACTTCAAACTCTTCAGCAAATAACTTATTGTTTTTTGCTGGCAGTACCGTAAGTTCAGCTAATTTCTCGTCGATGAGACGCTCAACCTCTGGCTTAATATTGCTACCTTCTAGAATCTTGCGACGCATCGTGTAGACAACTCGACGATGACGGTTAATCACGTTATCGTATTGAACGACGTTTTTACGTGTATCGAAGTTGTATCCCTCGACACGCTTCTGAGCTGCTTCAAGTGTCTTACTCACGGCCTTATTTTGAATTGGCGTATCTTCGTCAACACCAAGTCGATCCATCAAAGCTGCGATGCGCTCGCCCTGGAAAATACGCATGAGATCATCTTCGGTAGAAACGAAGAACTGCGTCTCACCCGGGTCACCTTGACGACCGCCACGTCCACGTAGCTGGTTATCAATACGGCGTGACTCGTGTCGCTCTGATCCAATGACAACCAAACCACCGAGCTCTTTAACACCCTTACCAAGCTTAATGTCAGTACCACGACCGGCAATATTAGTAGCGAGAGTAATCGCACCCTTTTCACCTGCTTTTTCAACGATTGCAGCTTCGCGCTCGTTATTCTTGGCGTTCAATAGTTCGTAAGAAACTTTCTCTTTATCGAGATACTTCGCGATAAGTTCGTTCTTAGCAATTGAGGCTGATCCAACGAGAACCGGGCGACCCTCGTCGTGGTACTTCTTAATTGCATCAGCAACGGCTTTAAGCTTCCCTTTTTCAGTCTTGAAAATAAGGTCCTCATGGTCAATACGAATCAACGGTCGGTTTGATGGAATTTGAATAACATCAAGACTATAAATCTGCTGGAATTCTTCAGCCTCAGTAAAAGCCGTACCTGTCATACCCGATAGTTTAGCGTAGAGGCGGAAGTAATTCTGGAATGACACGGTTGCGAGCGTCATACTCTCTTGAAGAACAGGAACATTCTCCTTGGCTTCAATCGCCTGGTGGAGGCCTTCATTGTAGCGACGACCTTGCATCAAGCGACCGGTATGCTCATCAACAATGATAACTTCGCCGTCGTTAGTGACGACGTAATCTTTATCCCGTTTAAATAGGGTCTGGGCGCGTAGGGCCTGGTCCATATGGTAGACAGAACGAACATAGTCAGGCGTATAAAGGTTCTTGATGCCAAGCATCTTTTGAACCCGCTCAACACCAAGGTCGGTCAATGATACACTTCGACGCTTTTCATCAAGAATGTAGTCGTCAGCCTTGAGCTTGGCGGCAATTTTACTAAATTGATAGTAACTATCTGGATTTTCAGCCGCAGGCGCACTGATAATCAACGGCGTACGAGCTTCATCGATAAGAACTGAGTCGGCTTCGTCGACGATAGCAAAGTTCAGTTCGCGCTGACGAAGTAGGTCGACTTCATCAACCATGTTGTCGCGAAGATAATCGAAACCAAACTCGTTATTGGTGCCGTAGGTAATGTCGGCTGCGTAGGCCTCTTTTCGGCTCGCTGGTCGAAGACGCTTCAAACGAGGGTCTTCATGAGCTTCGTTATCGAACTTGGGGTCGAAAAGGAACGAAGCGTCGTTAATGATTACACCGGTTGAGAGTCCGAGGAAGTGATACAGCTCACCCATTTCACCGGCGTCACGCTGAGCAAGGTAGTCGTTGACAGTAACGACATGCACACCCTTGCCTTCAAGGGCGTTGAGGTAGACAGGTAGCGTCGCTACGAGCGTCTTACCTTCACCGGTCTTCATTTCAGCAACATCGCCTTCGTGAAGCGCCATGCCGCCAATTAGCTGCACGTCAAAATGCCGCATGCCAAGTACACGCTCGCTCGCTTCGCGAACAAGCGCGAACGCGTCAGGCAACAAGCTATCAAGCGTGTCCTGCTTTTTTTCTAGACGCGTTTTAAATTCGGCTGTCTTCGCCTTCAATTCAGTCTTATTAAGTTTTTTGTACGAATCAGTAAGGCTGTTGATTATCACAACCTTTTTCTGTAATCGCTTAATAATCCGCTGCTGCGGATCTCCAAACACTTTTGTCAGTGCTTTTTGACTACTAACCATATTAAGAATCCCTCGCTTCTGAAACTTCTGTCAAATACTATGTCGTATTATACGCTGTTTGCTCGCGAGATAAAAGCCTGTTAACAGATAAACACTAGAGTTCGCGGGCGTAGCTGCGCTTGAAGCGCCCCATAACGCCGCGACGTCCAACATGAGAGATTGTTGACTCTTTATATTTTCGAAGTTGTGCAGCAAGTTTCGCTTCGACAATATCAACAGCCGCTAACATATTAACGGTCGTATCCTTGGCCGTTAAAATCTTATCAGGAACGTTTAAAATAATCTCAGCTTCATACTTATTGCCATGAGCTTGGTTTACTTCCTTGAGTTTTACGTCAGCCGTAACGCTCTTGCGTGCGTGGCGCGGGAGATAGCGATCCAGTCGTCCGACTTTTTTGATAACGTATTTTTTTGTAGTGTCATCAATGTCGTATTTGACGCCTGTGATATCAACTTGTGTAATCATGCTACCCTCCTGTTTGTTGTAGGTTTGGTACTTTTATTATAGCACCGATCGGCCACCAAGATAAGGCTGCAGAGCGGCTGGAATTGCCACATTCCCCTGTTCATCTTGGCCATTCTCGATAATCGCAATCATAATACGACCAAGCGCAAAAGCGGTTGCGTCATTAGTATGAACCAACTCCAACTCACCGCTCTCTCGGCGAACACGCGTCTTAAGACGGCGGCTCTGATAGTCGGTCATGTAGTCAGCGGTATGTGTCTCGCGATACTTATCTTGGCCGGGTAGCCATGTTTCCATATCGATACCGCGCGCATTTGGCTTACCGATGTCAGCTGTGCATTTCTGAATCACCTGGTACGGGAGTCCTAGTGTCGCAAGAAGGTGCTCCTGGATCGCTACGAACAGAAGGTGCTCCTTGAGTCCATCATCGCCAGTAGTAAAGCTCTCCATCTCTAACTTATCAAACTGGTGCATACGAAGAATGCCTTCCATGTCCTTGCCGTAAGTGCCCGCCTCGCGACGGAAGCTACTTGCATATCCGATATAACGCAGCGGCAATTGCGCTTCGTCAAAGATCTCATCAGCGTGCATACTTCCAAGTACATGTTCTGCGCTTCCCTGCAGCCACAGATCGTCACCCTCGAGCTTGTAGCGATCGTCACGTGGCTCAAGACGATCCATTGCGTCGTAAAGTTCAGTACGAATCATAAGTGGTGGCAAAATTGGGACGAACGGCTTTATGGCCACGTCGAGCTGAGCCTTGTCGGCAATAGCCTTCAAAGTATTCTCATCTGTCACTGTATCAAGCACGAATTGAATAATGCCGAACTGCAACTTCACAAGATCACCCTTGATATACGCAAAGCGACTACCCGCTACTTTTGCGGCACGCTCTTTGTCGATCCAGTCACGCTGCGCAGCAATTTCAGCATGGTTACGCGGAGTAAAACTAAATTCAGTCTTATCGCCCACGGTCTTCGCAAGAACATTCTCATCTTCAGTTGCTCCAACTGGCACATCACTAGCCGCCATATTAGGCACAAGCTTGTGAAGCGTCGTAAAGGCCTCGTCAGCCTCTTTGAGGTTGGCCTCGACTGCCATGAGGGATTCCTTAATAGCTTTACCCTCTTCGACAAGTTCCGGTGTCGGACGACCACCCTTCATCTGCGACGAGACAAGATTCCGTTTTTCACGCAGCTCATCTGCCTGCTGCTGCAGGTTGCGCTTTACGCCGTCCCAACGGAGCAGCTCATCAATATTAACTTCGTAACCTTTATAGCGTGTGTTTTCTTGCACAGCCTCGGCATTGTCGCGGATAAAACGGATATCTAACATACGCCTATTGTACCACTGTCGGGAGGAGCTGTGACATGATTTTATAGCTATTCGGTACGGAGGGCTTCAATCGGATCAAGCTTAGACGCCTTGCGGGCTGGTAGAATACCGGCTCCGACAGACACAACCATAAGGCCTGCAACGACGCCTACGATTGCGAGTGGCTCGAATATAAGCAAGTGAACATCGCCCAGAGTAAGTACTTCCGTAATTAATGGGTTAGCGATCGTACCGCCTAACAACGCCAAGCCAGAGCCAATAGCACCACCAAGGAAGCCAATCCACGCAGCCTCAAACTTGAACAGGCGGCCAACGTCACGACGTCGCATACCGAGCGCCTTCATTAAACCAATCTGCTGTGTACGCTCAAGTACACTAATGTACTGCGTATTAATGATGCCGAAAATCGATGTGAGTACTGCAAGAGCACCGAATCCGATCAGAATCCCCTGCAAAACATTAATAAACTGGAAAATGAATCCCATCAAATCTTCAGCAGTCTGAGCAACGTACCCCTTATCGGCAATAGCCTGCTTAAGAGACTCAACCCCATCCTCGGATGTTGCTAGTACTGTCGCGCCCATAAACGCACCTTCGAGTGGTGTACCCTTTTGACTGTGATTATACATCTGCGCAACAACCTCCCGATGTGCTTGCAGCCCATTCGGACCACCGACTGAAGCAAGTGCTGACTTCTTTGCGACTCCAACAACCTTAAGTGCAAAGGTTTTGTCTTCAACGCTAGACATGGTGCTGGCAATAACAACATCGATAGTCTTACCGATCGCCTGCTCTGCGCTCGTAAATCCTAGCGCTTCACGATAGCTATCAGGAATAACCACTCCGTCATTCTCGATACCCTGACCACTGCCCGCAGCATATTCCTGCTTAATCGTTGCATAGAATGCCTCAACGCCTGTCTGGTAGCGCTTCTGCCCATCGCGAGTTACATATTTTGCCGTTACATTATAGATCGGCGTCACCGACTCAACACCATCAATAGCCGTCAGCGTGTCGAGATCCGATTGCTGCAATGTCTTCATCGTAAATCCACCACCATACGAGATTGTCGGCGCATCGGTATACTCTTTTGGCTTGGTTGGGTCGGCCTGATTTTCTTGCTTCGGTTGAACATAAAGCTCACGCACATTCGTATTGCTACTGACGATATTTTCAGCATAGGCACGACCCCCCGCACCCGCAGCAAGACTAAGTGTAATCGTAAAGGCACCAACACCAATAGCAAGACTTGTCAGTAGGGTGCGAGCCTTTGCCTGTCGCAAGCTACGCCCTGCTCGACGAATAGTATCTGTTAATTTCATATATCTACTGGAGTACCTTTCTCGCCGGTGTGGCTGATAGTTTTGGTTTTTTAGTATCCTGTTGAATCGATTCAATCCGACCATCTTTAACATTAATCCGAATATCACATTTACTCGCAAGGTCTGGATCATGAGTCACGATAATCAGCGTCACACCGTTCTTTCGGTTGTAGCCAAATAGCATATCCTCAATCTTTTGGCCGGTTGTACTGTCGAGATTACCGGTTGGCTCGTCAGCAAAGATAATCTGGGGTTCGTTTACGATAGCGCGTGCTACGGCGAGGCGCTGTTTTTGACCACCTGAAAGATTCTTTGCCTTGTTGCTAATTTTGTCGGACAGCTCTACACTTTCTAACGCTGCGGCAATTTTCTGCTTACGAAGATTCTTTGGCATATCCGCGATCTCAAGTGGCAGGCTAACGTTATCACTGACTGACTCGTTTGCTTGAACGAAGAAGCTTTGAAAAATAAACCCAATTTTCTGCGCGCGGAACTTATCAACATGCTTTGCCTTAAGCTTCAAGATGTCCTCGCCGTCGATAATAACCTCACCCGCCTCAGGTCTATCGAGTCCACTCATCGCATGCATTAGTGTCGACTTTCCACTGCCAGATTTGCCGACAATCGCCACACTGGCTCCATTTGGAATCGTAAAACTTATATCGTCCAATGCTTTGAAGGCATTCTGTTTCTTCCCGTACGTTTTTGTAATTCGCTTTACTTCAATCATAACTCTCCCTAACTCACTCTAGTGTATCATCCGCGTCCGGTTAATCGTTATGCTAACCATCGATTATTCTATCGCGATGGTACCAACTAAGTCTGACCAAAAAAAGTAGCGGCCGAACCGCTACTTTTTCTTCTTCCGCTTTTCCGGCGCTCTCGACTTTAGATATGCCGCCGTCTCTCGAAGCAAGAAGAGACTAACATCGTCCTGTGTTAGACCTTTTGCGTGAAATGGAATACTCACTGTCTGAATGAGGATAATCATGTACAGCAAGATGAAGCTAATCGCGCCCGTCAGCACCAGCCCGCCATAGAATGGATCGATATTCGTCAGAAGCAGAACAACGATAATAAGCACGACAATAGATCGAGCCAGTATGAAGGCGGACGGGATAAACTTAATTTTCTGGATATAATTCACGCGGAACAGACTACGTAGCAACTGCGCCTGCTGCTGCTTTAGCTTCACGATAAAGTTTGCCGGTACACCAGCCTTTTCCATTTGAGTAAACGTTTCGTTAAGTTCATTGATCTCACGACGAGCGCCTCCCCTATTAACACGTGTTCCATCACGAAAAGACCCAAGGATATCAATCAAGTTCTTGCGAAAGAGCTCTAGATCAAATTTAGGATACGTTCCATGAATTGATTCCCCGTCTTCGTACATATTCTCAACGGTCGAGGCAAACTCAGCCGGGATCTTCTCACTCTCCTTGTAGTCGGCAATCGTGGCTGACAGCAAGAAACCAATAACAAAGATGACACTCGAGATAACACTGTTATGCAGTGACGTCTGCTCGATTATCTCAATATTCAGTTGATGAAAAACAAACTTCAAGCCAACGATTAATAGCGTTGCACCGAGCGCAACTAAAAAGATTCGAAACATCTTCAAATATGTCATATATCCCCCTTACAATTTTACGTCTGGATAGATTTCGCGGGTTGTATTGTCGTATTCAGTACGAAGCTGCGGGAATGGCACACCTTCACGGGCTGTAACACCCTCAAGTGACCAGAAGATACGCTCCGAGAAGCCAAGTCCACAGGCTGGCGGCATTGCATATTCAAGCGCCTCGACGTAATCAATATCCATCATCTGAGCTTCATCATCCCCTGCCTGGCGAAGCTGCTCTTGCTCAAGGAATCTATTGTACTGATCTACTGGGTCATTAAGTTCTGAAAACGCCTTACACATTTCACTGCCACCAAATACCAAGTTAAACTGCTCGGTCAACTCAGGATTGTTAGGCTGCACCTTTGCAAGCGGCTGCATGAACGTAGGCATATCAACAAGAAACGCCGGGCCTGAAAGTGTCTTGCGGTACTTTTTCCATAGTTTATCAAGACTTCGCTGGCGGTTATCCTGCTTCTCAACAACAAGCCCGTGCTCTTTGAGCTTAGCCGCAATTGCTTCAATTGGTGAATTGAATACATCGATATCATATTGCTCACGAAGAACATCGACGAAACTAATTCTTGGAAAATCAGTGTCGTCCGATCCAAAATCAACCTGCTGGCCATCGGCGAGCGTAAACTGTCGTGTTCCCCATGTCTTATCGACAATAGTACGAATCATTTGTTGCGTAAACGCCATACCCTTTTCCCAGTCGGCATACGCCCAGTACCATTCCATAGCAATATGCTCCGGAAGATGTTCATCGCTGTAGTTTTCATTCCTAAAGCGTGCACCAATATCAAATACTTTCTCATAACCAGCCACTAAAAGTCGCTTCAGTGGAAGCTCGTGACTAATGCGAAGGTAGAAGTCCTGATCAAGTGCCTCCATATGAGTCACGAATGGGTTGGCGTCGGCTCCACCAGCAGTATGCTCAAGAACAGGAATATTTACCTCAAGGAAGCCGTTTTGATTAAGATAATCGCGCGTTGCCTGCCAAAACTTTGAACGACGCACAAAACGATCGCGTACTTCTTGGTTAACATTCATATCAACATAGCGACGACGTAGGCGCTCTTCTTTGCTTGTGAGCTCAGTTGGCATCGGGCGAAGTGACTTTGTGAGAAGACGCAGGCTTGATACGCCAATGGAAATTTCACCAGTCTGAGTTTTAATAATTTCACCAGTCGCCTCGATGAAGTCACCCGTATCAAGAAGTGGCAGTTGTTTCATACCGAGTACTCCGCCAGCTGCATCAAGCTCTGAGACAGCACCTTCTCGCAAGAAAAGCTGCACTTGGCCACTAAAGTCTTTCAGGACAATAAACGCGAGCTTACCAAATTTGCGGATACCCATAACACGGCCAGCCACAGTTGCAACCTGGCCTTCAAGTTGCTCAAACTTAGCGATTACCTCGCCTGCATTATGCGTACGGTGACTCTCGGCTGGGTATGGATTAACGCCCAACTCTTTTAGTTCGGCTAGTTTGCGTAATCGTTCATCTCGGTAGTCTTGGAGTGTTGCCATATCTGTAATAGTATATCATGCACAACGTAAAACGTCGCCCCTGAGGGCGACGCTGTACATACTGCTATTGGCTAGCCAATCTTAACGATTTCGTAGCTCATCTCACCTTTTGGTGTTGTGATCGTTACGCTGTCGCCAACTTTCTTGCCCATCAGCGCCTCACCGATTGGTGATTCGTTACTGATCTTACCTTCAAGTGGATCAGCCTCAACTGGACCTACGATACTGTAGTGAACAGTACGCTTGCCAGTCTTAAGCTCTACCTTAGAGCCAAGAGTAATTTTAGTCTTGCTTCCAGCTTTAATAATCTCGGCGTTCATGACGATGTCTTCAATCTCAGCAATACGGCTTTCAACAAGACCTTGCTCTTCACGAGCGCTATCATATTCGGCATTTTCGCTTAAATCACCGAAATCACGGGCATTAGCAATCTTTTCGGCAATCTCGCCACGACGACCTTTAAGCTCGTCAAGTTCAAGCTCAAGCTCTTTTTTACCTTCATCTGTAATCTGGTAAGTTTTTTTCATAGTTATTATTCCTTTATTTCTCTATAAATGGTGCTACTATCAGCACCGGATACGCTATATATAGTGTAAACCCCCACAAGTATGTTTACAATCAATTTAGTTTATCAAGCAGCTCATCGCGTGTCAACAGGCTTGTTTCGCCCGTGACTCTCGAGGTCATCTCGTACTGGCTAGCCTCAATCAAACGATCACTGACCGTGACACGATATGGGATACCCATAAGCTCGGCATCGGCAAACTTGTTACCAGGTCGCTCATCGCGATCGTCATACAATACCTCAATACCCTTCGCAGTCAGCTCGCTATATAATTCGTCAGCATGAGCGATTGCGGCGTCGCCGCCGATTCGGACCAAGTAGACCTTGGCAGGTGCGATATTCTCTGGCCATACGAGTCCTTTTTCGTCGCTAAAGTGCTCTGCGATTAAGCCCATGACGCGGCTTGGACCGATGCCATAGCTACCCATGATTACGCGCTTACTCGTGCCGTCTTCGTCGGTATAGTTTAGATCGAGAGCATCGGAAAACTTCGTACCCAATGTAAAGATATTTCCCACCTCAACGGCGGTTCGCTCAATCAGCTCATCCCGGCTCACGCCTAGATCAGCTAGTACCTCATCGTTATAGACCTCTTCATTAATAGCAATTTTCTTACCTTCGTGAACATAGATCTTATCCTCACCGACAGGGCTGAGCGTCTGGAACTCATGACTATACTTCGCGAAACTACCGCCACTCGCAAACGTTTTATATGTAATATCACCAAGTCCGAGTCGACTGTAAACACGGTCGTATGCCTCACTAATCTTAGCGTAGAAGGCATCATGCTCTTCTTGAGTGCGACTGAAGCTATAGAGATCCTTCATCCAGAATTCACGGCCACGCATCAGTCCGCTCTTACTTCGTAGCTCATTGCGGAACTTAATCTGGAACTGGTACGGATAGACTGGCAAGTCCTTGTAACTGCTAATAAAGTTCTTCATCAGCTTCGTGAGAGGCTCTTCGTGTGTCGGTGCAAGACCAAGCTCGCTTCCGCTAGCTAGTTTTGTCTTGAACCATACGTCCATAACTTGATCATCCCAACGGCCAGAAGCCTGCCAGCTGTCTTTTTGCTGTAGGGCGGTAAGGCTGATCTCACTACCACCGACACCGTTCATCTCTTCGCGAATAACATCGATGATCTTATTGAGGACGATCTTGCCAAGTGGCAAGTAGTCATAGACGCCAGCCATTTCTTTATTGATAAAGCCTGCTCGAATGAGCAGCTGGGCGTTTTTAGCTACCTCATCCCCTGGAGCTGTCTTGCTAGTTTTTGTAAATAGTTGTGATACGCGCATAATACATTCCTTGTGTTAACGTCAATTAAAAGCTGTAGGTATAAAAAGAAATTACCGGCCAAGCGGCATTACTGGAAAGAAAGATGGAGCGGTTCGGTTCATCATTACCCTCCTATTGTATGCAAAAGTGACGGATTGATAAAGAGGAAATAATACGCGATGCCATTTTTAATCATATGAAGCAAAACACCCGCCCAAATATTACCCGTTACCTGACGGAGCGTACATAAGACAAGACTCAATGCAAACGTGTCAGCGGCAACGTTCCATTGCAAAGACTCCCCTGCGATAAGATGAAGAGCGCCGAAAAGAACACTAGTGATAATCATAGCCAACCAAAATGGCGCATGCTTCTTCATTTTGCCAAACAAATAGCCGCGGAACAGAAGCTCTTCGGCCAACGGCGCTAATACAACAAGCGTCAAAAATGCCAATACGTATTCGTACTGGTGGCTTAAGTTACTAAAAGGAATATCTTGCGCCTGCGTTAGGTCAATCTGAGGAGCAAGTGCTGAGAAAATATATAAAACAGCGGCCGAAATGATCATATAAACGATCAGCGCAGCGGGCGCAAGAATAATATCGAGCCATGACGGCAAGCGAGTCACCCCAAGATCACTTCGCGTCGTCCGCCGATGCCTCACCCAAAGCGGCGCACCTACAACAGCACCGAGCGATACGATATAGATAATCGCAGCCGCAACCGAATTGAACACGGCCGAGTTTACACTGTCAAGCGGCACACCGGCAGCCATCAGTCCGCTAGCAGCCAGACCGACAAGGATCTGGACGATCAAAAAGACCGAAACCGTCCATAACGAGAGTCCGATAACAAACCAGATTCTCGAGATAACTGATTGTTTATTGGAAGAGTTTTGTGACATCACGGAATGTTACGACAATAATTAATACCATGAGAACCATGAAGCCAATCGCCTGAATGTGCTCTTCACGCTCTTTCGTAAGTGGCTTCTTAAGGAGGCGGAAGGCTGTCATCGTAAACCAGCGACCACCATCGAGAGCCGGAATCGGCAAGATGTTCATTACTGCGAGCGTTAATGAAATAATCGCCGTCAAAAACAAGAGCTGTGTTGGACCGGCTTGCTGGGCCTGCGGGAAGATTGTGCCCAAAATACCAACTGGCCCTGCTACGCTGTTACCTGCATCTTCGAGACTCTTACCGCCCTGCTCTCTCGTTGACTGGTCAGGACTAAACTGTAGCACTAGACCCTTTCCAAGATTTGCGACAAGATCACCGAGCCCCTGCAGGGTGACGAGAGTAAATTGACCCGTTGTCACTAGACCGACAATTGGCGCTGACCAGCTTGCTTTTATCTGTTCGCGCTGACCAGAGCCGACACCAAGGTATCCCTTTTTGTCAGTATTATCAGACCGCAATGTCACCTTTGCGGTGTTTTCGGTACCTTTTCGCGAATAGACTATCTCGACGGATTCACCTTTACGCGCAGCGGTTTTCTGGTTCAATGATTCAGCCGTTAATACAGGCTCACCTGCAAAGCGTAAAATCTGATCGCCTACTTTTAGACCAGCCTTATCTGCTGGAGAGTCGTTACTGACCGAGCTAAGCTCGATTGGCTGTGCAATAATAACCGTGTCATTTTGCACAGAGAACTGATTTGGCAAAATCTTCGGAAGGCCTGTTAGCGCAAGCAACGTTAGTACCACGACAGCCACCAACCAGTTGATTACGACACCAGCAAGAAGAATTTTAGTCTTCTGCCAAAATGTGGCTGCACCATAATCACCTTTTTGATCAGCACTATCATGTTCGCCCTGCAATCGTACGAAGCCACCAAGCGGCAACCAGTTAAGCGTCAGAAGGATACCACTCTTGAGCTTTTTTGCCCACGCACGCGGCGGAAAGCCAATGCCAAACTCCTCAACGACAACCCCGTTGCGCCGTGCGACAATCGCATGACCCAGTTCGTGCACAACAACCAGTAGCACAAGAACAAATAAGCCAATAATAATCCCTAATAATAATTCCATTTATCCTCCAAAACGTCGGCCGCGCCGCGCGTATTCTTCCAGTATAGTCGTGACGTCGTCTTTTGTCATATCAGGCCATGACTTATCTATAAACATTAATTCGCTATAGGCAGCTCGCCAGAGCATGAAGTTGCTAAGACGCTGTTCGCCGCTACTGCGCACCACGATGTCAATCGGTGGCACCTCTGGGGCATAGAGATTCTGTTCGATAAGCTCCGGTGTAATATCATCGGCGCTAACACCTGACTGAACAATTTTTTTGCACGCATCGGCAATTTCAAGCTGACCACCATAATTAAAACAGATCGCTAATGTGCCAGCTGTGTTATTAGCCGTTCGAGCTTCAGCGTCGTCAATTGCCTTAAGGATCTTATCTCCCACTCGGTCGCGCGAACCTAGGATCTTTAACTTAATATTATGCTTATCAAAAATAGGCAGATCGGAAGTTAACAGACGCAGCACTAAGCCCATAAGTTTACTTACCTCATCCTCACTCCGCTTCCAGTTTTCAGTACTGAAGATATATGCTGACATATACTTTACGCCGGCGTCGAACGTCGCGACAGCAACTTCATGGATTGCATTGTAACCTGCAAGGTGTCCCTCGTAGGTAGGAATGCCATGCTGCTTTGCCCAGCGACGGTTGCCGTCAACGATATAGCCAATGTGCTGCGGAGTAGCGTCCGACATTAGATAGTTAGAATATCCTTCTCTTTAGCACGGAAGATTTCATCGAGCTGAACCTGAAACTTTGAAATTATCTCGTCAACTGCTTTTTCTGCACGCTTCACATCATCTTCTGATAGCTCTTTGGCATCTTTTTTATGCTTGGCCGCCTTGAATGCGTCCTGGCGAATAGTACGAAGGGCGATACGGGTCTCTTCAACCTTCTCGCCAGTTTGTTTCACGAGCTGCTTGCGTCGCTCTTCTGTCAGTGCAGGCACCGGTACGCGCACAACGCGGCCGTCGTCGCTTGGATTGAATCCGAGAGATTGATCAGCGCGAATTGCGGCAGCGATCGCCTGGACGTTACTTGGATCAAATGGCGTCACCTGAAGCATCTGTGCCTCGGGTGCTGTCACGTTCGCAACTTGGTTAAGTGGCATTTTTTGACCATACACCTCAACGTGAACACCTTCAAGCATGCCTGGGTGCGAACGCCCGGTGCGAACTTTTTTTATTTCTTCTTCAAAATGCGCTACAGCGCCAATCATTTTCTCTTCATAAGGTTTAGTGTCAAACATAGGATTCCTCGCTTTTATCTTGCTCTTATTATAGCAAATAACCCAGCCTTATTTCAGTGATCGTACAGATAAAAACTATTGGTCTGTTTCTGGGGTGTGACGAGACGTAACAATAAGCCGATGTCGCGGGATTGGCGCCTCACTTCCGCTCTCCATTGGCGTCTCTTCAATTACCGATGCAATACCTTGTTCCTGAAGCTGCCCCTGGATATACGGGTATATATCCTCATTTCGATAGCCGCCCAGCCCTTTTAGACGTGGATTTAAAATAGCCCATTCGTCACCAGCTACTATATTTTTAACGACTTTATTGCCAAACTTACGCTCGCGTCGCTTAAGCTTGTCTTGAGGTAATTCACTAGATTCGTGATTCTTTTCCATAGGAATTATATTATACCATCTTCAACTATTTCTTACCAATAAAAAACCGACCATGCTATGGCCGGTTTTTATAAGAGATACGAACTATTATTCGTTTACACCAAGTTCAATACGCTTGAACTGGCTAACGCGAATATTTTCACCGCTCTTTGCGATCTGGTCTTTGATGCGACCTTCGACAGTCATACTATCATCGAGGATGTATGTCTGGCTCATAAGCACCTTGTCGGCAAAGTGCTTTTTGAGCTGACCTTCAACGATCTTCTCACGCATATCTTCAGGTTTTTTCTGAAGGTCTTCGCTCGCAAGCAATTCTTGCTTAACGCGCTCAACTTCTTCAGTTGGAATATCTTCCTCTGAAACATACTTTGGAGCCATAGCAGCTACCTGCATAGCGATTTGATGAGCAAGTTCCTTGAAGTCATCTAGGCGAGCTACAAAATCAGTTTCACAGTTTAGCTCAACGACTACACCGATACGGTCTGAGTGAACGTAGCTGTCAATGATACCCTCGCGAGTTTCACGGTCACCTTTTTTCTCAGCCTTCGTTAGGCCTTTTTTACGCATTGCCTCAAGGGCTTTGTCAAAATTACCTTCAGCTTCAACCAAAGCAACCTTGGCGTCTGTCAAACCAACACCAGTTAGTTCTTTAAGCTTTTTGATATCGTCGATTGATACAGCCATTTATTATTTCTCCTCTGTGTTATCAGCAACTTTTTGAGTGCCAGCACCTTCAGCGACAGCTGCGGTTGCGTAGCTAAGCAAGAGTTCAAGACCCTTGATCGCATCGTCATTCGCAGGAATAACGTAATCGATAAGGCTCGGGTCAGCGTTCGTGTCAACAATAGCGACTACTGGTACGCCAAGTGTCTTTGCTTCCTTGATCGCGTTCGCATCAGCAATCACGTCAGTTACAAATACTAGGCCTGGTTTACCGTTAAGGTTCTTGATGCCGCCGTATTTAACGTTTAGTTCATCGATTTCCTCTTGGAAACGCTGTACTTCAAGCTTGTTGTAGCGCTTTTCAAGATCACCAGTTGCCATACGCTTTTCAAGATCTTTAAGCTTCTTGATTTGCTGAGCCATAGTATCGACGTTTGTTAGCATACCGCCAACCCAACGCTCAGTCACGAATGGCTGATTAGCACTTACTGCAGCAGTCTGAACAAGCTCTTTTGCCTGCTTTTTTGTACCAACAAACAGAACCTGCTTGCCGCTTGCTGCTACCTTAGTAATAACTGGAAGTGCTTTTTCAAGACCTTCAACAGTCTTAGTCAAGTCAATGATATGACTATCCTGGCGCTTAGAGTGAATGTATGGCGCCATTTTAGGGTGCCAACGGCTCGTTTTGTGTCCAAAGTGGACACCAGCTTCGAGCAAAGCTTTAATATCTACAGCTACTGCCATAAAGTTAGAACTCCTTTGTTCCTCACCCGTATCCCTGAAGGTTTCAGGAGTTATGATACGGATTGTGTCATTAAAAATTGTTACTCACGTATTTTAACAGAGTACGACCGCAGGTGTCAATCTGATATTGCAGTCATTGAGTGTCGAAATTACCAGCTCGCTCCGCCTGGCGTCCAATAGCCCCATGCCCGCGTTGATCGCCCCGCGTTTGGATCTACCATTGATGATTCAATACCGGAGGCCTCAGTTGGCAGCGTCGATTGCCCTGCCGGAGCGAGACGAATCAACTTGTAATCCACCTTATTGGACCTATATGCGTAGGTGTTATCCGTCGGAGTCGTCTGACTACCGTACATTACATCAGGAAGGCTTCCGCTGTAGTACCCGTCGGCAAGCTCGGGAAGATACGTATTTGTCGGTAAGTCTCGTCGTGCATATCTCCAGACACCGGCCGTATCAGGATAGCTACCATTTTTATTGTAGTACTTCTCAATTGAGGCCTTCACGGTCTTCATATCAGAGTCGACAATAGAGAAATTTGTCTTATCTTGTATTGCGCGGTACGAGATCGTACTGATTGCGGCCAGGATACCGATTACGGCAATCACAACAACAAGCTCAACAATCGTAAAGCCGGCTGATTTCATCTGAGAATATAGCCCATTCATATCTTCTTCCATTGTACCGCTTATGGCTATCGTTGCAAGCAGATCATCTTTTGACTTTTCACCTCAAAAGAGCTACAATGGTACAGATTATGAAAAGCAGTATACACCCAACAGATTACCGCCCAGTCGTATTTAGCGACGATGTGGCCGGGTTTGCCTTTTTGACACAGTCAACCGCGCAAACAAACGACACTATTAAATGGGAAGATGGCAACGAGTACCCACTCGTTAAGGTCCATATCTCATCAGCTTCTCACCCGTTCTTTACTGGTGAAGAAAAGATCATCGACACCGAAGGTCGCGTTGATCGCTTTAAGGCTAAATTTGCCGCTGCCGAAGCACGCAAAGAAGCACTTGCAAGCAAAGCTAAAAAAGCCGCCGCTCAAAAAGCGAAAAAAGACGTTTCAACTAAATAGCGTCATTAAAAAAAGAGACTGCCATTTCGCAGTCTCTTTTTTTGTTACAATAGAACTAATAAAATAATGGAGGCACACCCATGAATCCTGATCAGCAGCCTACGCAACCCGTCGAGCCACCTGCCCCAACCTATCAGCCAGCTGGCGCAGAACAACCACAACGACGAAACACGCGCAAGATCACCGCTATTTGGCTACTCGTCGGACCATCCGCGCTTATCGTGTTCTCTATTCTCGCCTATGCAATCGCTAATGCGATTTTCATGAACACAGCTAGCAGCGACTCAGCTGAGCTCTTTGGCCAGCAGCCAGTTGGCGCCACTATTGTCAACATCGCGCTCTTTATCATAGGGGCAGTGAGTGTTGTCACATGGCTTCCGGGTATCATTATCGGTATCATACTCCTCACTACAAAAGGGCAAAAATAATATGCCAAAAATTAGCCTTAATATTGATGATCTTACTCGCGAAAAAGCCGAGCTTGGTAACTTTCTCGCTGAGCCAAATGCCTACGCCGATCCTGATTTTAGTGCAAAAAATAAGCGTTTCACCGAGCTAGAGGCTATCCTTGAAAAAGCCATCTTACGGCAAACGCTTGAAGCTCATCTAAAAGAAGCTAAAGAGCTTTCTAGCGGAGGCGACGAACTCGCAGAACTCGCCAAAATGGAAGCCGACGAAACAGAAGAAAAGCTTGCCCACCTTGAAGATGAACTCTTCATTATGCTAGCGCCAAAAGATCCGAATGACGAAAAAAATGTCATTATCGAAATCCGAGCTGGCGCCGGTGGCGACGAAGCAAGCCTATTTGGCGCAGAGCTCTACCGCATGTATCTCCGCTACTGTGAATCGCACAGCCTTAAGACCGAACTCATCTCAGAGAGCGCTAACGACACTGGTGGCTACAAAGAGGTGGTCTTTAGTGTCAAAGGCGATGCACCATACTCGCAGCTAAAATTTGAATCAGGCGTCCACCGCGTTCAGCGCGTTCCAGCAACCGAATCACAAGGGCGCATCCACACCTCGACCGTTACAGTCGCCGTCCTCCCAGAGGCCGAAGAGACTGATATTGAGATTTCAGCCGGTGACCTCAAGATTGATGTATACCGCGCCGGCGGCCATGGTGGTCAGAGCGTCAACACGACAGATAGTGCCGTTCGCATCACCCACCTTCCAACCGGACTTGTCGTCACTAACCAAGATGAAAAATCTCAGATTAAAAATAAGGAAAAGGCCATGAGCGTCCTTCGCTCACGTCTTCTTCAGGCAAAAATTGACGCCGAACAGTCAAAGCTTGCCGCCGAGCGACGCAGCCTCATCGGTAGCGGTGATCGTAGTGAAAAGATTCGCACTTACAACTTCCCGCAAGACCGCATTACCGATCACCGCATCGGCTACAGTCGCAGCAACATTCCGTCTGCTCTTAACGGCAGTATTGAGGACTTAATCGAACACCTTCAGGCCTACGAACGTGAACTTGCAGCCCAAAATGCCAGTAATTAGTGACTGGCTTAAGCTAGCCACTCAACGACTGAAATATGTCGATATACCTTCAGCTCGGCTCGATGCCGAGCTGATTTTGGCACATACTCTCCGAAAAAGCCGCACTTATCTCCATGCTCATATCGATCAGAGTCTCACTGCGCGTGAACTTGAAATTGCCGAGGCGCGGCTAGCTCTTCGCATAGACCGCGTCCCAGTGGCATATATTATTGGCCATAAGGAGTTCTATGGGCGCTTGTTCCAAGTAACTACTGCCACTCTTATTCCCCGGCCCGAATCAGAAACAATGATCGAGCTCCTGAAGGAGCTGGTTCAGCTCACCCCTCCGCGGCTTCTGGCTTCACCACGCCTCCGATTGATCGATGTAGGCACTGGCAGCGGCTGTCTCGGCATTACTGCAAAACTCGAGCTACCAGAACTAGATGTTACGCTCGCCGATATTAGCAGACATGCTCTAGCGATTGCGACAAAAAATAGCCAACGCCTTCACGCAGACACGACAGTACTTCAAAGCGATCTGTTAATAAACTACCCTTTTGAAGCGGACTTTATACTGGCAAATCTTCCCTACGTTGATCGTAGCTGGGATACGCCGCCCGAACTTGAACATGAACCGGCACTCGCCCTTTACGCCGATGATGACGGCCTACATTTGATCAAAAAAATAATTCAACAAGCTAATACAGGGCTTACGCCTGGCGGGCATCTACTGCTCGAAGCGGACACCTCTCAGCTTGACGCCATCAGCCATTTTGCACTCGCTCACGGCTTTATCGAAACAGCACGTCGCGGCTTTATTATCTGCCTAAAGCGGCGCGAAACCTAGCTACTGTACGCTGCTAGTGTCACGCGTACATCAATCGTCTTATTGTCGCGAAGAATCGTTAGCTGAATCGTATCACCTGGCTTATATTCACCGATTAAACTTGCGACACCGCCCTTATCACCAACAGATTTATCATTAATTTTCGTGATAATATCCTTATTCTGAACACCGGCCTTATCGGCTGGACCATTCTTTACTACAGCATTATTCGCTTGGTTCGATGCCACGACATATGCACCCTGCGAAACTGACAACTTATACTGCTTCGCGACTTCTGGTGTGATTGTCTGATAGCTTACGCCAAGGTATGCTCGGCTTATCTTGCCCGTTTCTAAGACGCCAGTCATCAGCCCCTTGGTTGCATTGATGGGAATTGCGAAGCCAATACCAGCTGCATCCGAGGCAATAGCAGTGTTAATACCAATCACTTGACCTGCAACGTTCACGAGTGGGCCGCCGGAATTTCCAGGGTTAATTGACGCATCAGTTTGCAGCAAGTCAGTTAATGTCTCTACGGTCTCACCCGCCTGAGCTGATACAGGACGTCCAGTACCGGAGATGATGCCGCTCGTGACAGTATTTTGGTACTGACCCAGTGCATTGCCAATCGCAACAACCTTCTGTCCAATGCGGATTGAACTTGAGTCACCAATTTCGGCTGGCTTCAGATCTGTCACGCCTTTTACCTTTAAAAATGCTACGTCATTAAGGGGATCGACTCCGACAAGTTCTACATTATCGTACGTCGTTCCATCAGACGTAACGACCGACACATTACTTGCATCACTTACGACGTGCTTGTTGGTTATGATATAGCCATTGGCGCTAATAATAATACCCGTTCCCGCACCCTCGCCTGTCTCAAAGCTACGCGACTGAACTGTCGTAACAATCGACACCACGCTTGGCGACACCTTTGCCGCTACCGCCGCAATGTCTTCTTCGCCACCACTGACAATAAGATTACCGTCCTGGCCACTACCCCGCGTTAGCTGAGTTAATGGCTTTTGAAGGCTACTGTATAACGCGCTACCTACGAACCCGCTAACTAGCGCCAAGACCACGACACTAACAACAAGAATCACTCGATTGCGGCGAGTATGAAAGGCGGCAGATCTACTCGTTTGATGAGGAGTTTGCGTTGGCTGATCATTAACTTGAGAGGGTGTCGTCGAAGAAGTATCCATGGTCATTATTCTATCGTTCCGTTCTTATAGTTTACTGAAAGATTAGCTGCCAATGCCGGCATCGTTGAATCGTAGCAATAGTAGCGCGACGATACTGACTGAGAGAAGGAGCGGTAAAATAATATCGCTCATGCGCACGGTTTTATGACGGGCATGGGATTCATAGCCACGCTCAACCACAAAGCTAATAGCAAGGAGTATGATGGCTATTTGCGGAATCTTAATACCGGCCAATCCAGGGATGGCATAGGCAATCGCCCAGTGATAGGCCAACCAGCCAAATTCTGCGAATACAAAGCCCCACAGTAAGCTTAGGAATAACACATGCGTCTCATCGTAGGCCGTTAAAACATGACGTGCGACCGCATATCCGATAAGCCACATCAAAAGCACCGTTATTGATGCTGGCCATGCGAACGATACAATATACAAGGCAGTTACACCAATAAATGCAGCGACACCAGCCTGAGCCACTACAAGGCTTCGCTTCGAGCGTGGTTTCAAGAAAAGGAGCCATGCGATATATAGAACAGTGATGATGATCTGTAGCCAAAAGCCTTCTTTGGTGTTGGCAGCGTTAAGCAGAATCACAATTCCGATACTAACAATAAAATCAACCAGGTTTGCTTGGATGTGAGCAAACCAATATCGTGGACGCACTGCGAGTACACGCCACTTACTGAGCAACACCAGCAGGAATGCTGGCAGTGGCGAGCCAGAGGTCTGCACTACAATTAGCACCGCAATAGCAAGCGCAACATTGAGGGCATTGTAGACAAGACCACTAATCAACGATCGTCGTTTTGCAACTTTTAAAAAATCCATAATTCTAGATTAATTATATCACGTCTTACTGATTTGAAGCGGCTGGATCGGTTCCGAATACGACCACGAATTTTGCGTCAGTCGTTACCTCGAACGGCAATGCATCAAGCTGTGCCTCGACTCCATATACCTCTTTTAGCTTAGCCGCAGTTGCAGGGTTGCCAGCACCGATCTGATAGACCTCAATATTGCCATATTGCCCCTCGGGGGCATTGCCTACATCATTGATAATGAAGCCTAGCTCGTTGAGCTTATCTGCCTGCTTCTGTGCGACGCCAGGAGTGTCGGAGCCATTTAGTACTTCAATACCCGCCTTCTCTTTCGTCACAGGATCGCTTGATACCTGTTCGCGAACATACGACTGAATATCTGTGTAGTCTAGCAAGCCAGCTATCGGTCGTACAACGCTTTGATTACTAACGTTGCCTGTAGTAACAAGTTCCGCACCTTCTTCGACAAGGCTAATCGATTTAATTTGATCTGATTTAATATCATTACCGAGCGCCATAAGCGTACGAATCTCTTTAGTATCAAAGTTAGTGCGGAGATTATCGCCAAGTGCGTCCATCAGCCCAGTTACGGCGCCGATATTCGTCAATGTCCCAGCGCTAGCTGCTTTCTCTCGAAGTGCCACCATTACTTTTTGCTGATTTTTTTCACGGTCGAAGTTACCACCAGGCAAGCCATAGCTACCATAAGAAGAGCCACGGGCACGCGCAAATGCCAGGGCATGCTCACCGTCCATATGCGCTACTTCACCAACCTTATAGTCGACATAGTGACAAGTATTGTTACACTTCCAGTCCATGATAGGGTCATAGACACGATCCGCGTTTGGATCACTTGATTCAATCTTAACGTCAATACCACCCACAGCATCAACAGCTTTTACTACAGCTTGAAAATTCATATGAACACTATATTGAACATCTAAACCGGTAATCTCACCTGCTTTCGCACGAAGCGCCTGAGAACCAGCTTCTTCATGAGCGCCATCGTCAGAAGCACAGAAGTAGGCAGCGTTTAGCTTACCTTGATCGCCGACGCTACACTGCTCGGCGTACTCAACCCACAAGTCTCGAGGCAAGCTGACCATATACGCATCTTTACGCGTTTGATCGATACTGAGTACCATAATGGAATCTGTTAAATTACCACCGCCGTGTTCACCGCCCTCATCATCTTCGGCGGTTCCAAAAATAAGAATATTACTGCGACCATTACTGTCCTGCTTAAGCGGTACGTTTTGTGTAAACGCATCAAGAATATTACCCTTAAATATTTTACTTCCTGTTGAAAGTGACTTATACGCAAAATACCCACCAAAGGCCAGTAGAAGAACGGCAAGAGCAATACATGCCCACTTAATAATCCGACGCTTACGCGTCATCGGCTTTTTAACACTCTTGGCTTTGCGTTGCTTACGGCTTAATTTCTTATCGTCGAGCGGTTGATCAATATCACGTAGTGACGCATTGATTTCTGAACGACTGAGACGAGCAGATGAATCGTCTTTTTGCAGGCTATGCTCTAGCCGATCTCCCGTATGCAGCTGGCGCTTGGCAATTTTCTTTGTCGCTTGAGCTGGTGTTTGGCGATGAAGATCACCAAGCTGCTCGCCAGAGCGACGCGGCACAAATCCATCTATAGAAGGTCGTTGTTTTTTCATAAATACTCATACAAGTATACCAAAAACAGACCAATACGCGAAGCGCAGAATCATAAGCAAGTTACTTTCTCTCACTTTAAAAAGAGTGTATAGTGGAGGTAATGGAAGCAACTTTTTTACAACGCCACCCCTTCATTAAAGACGCTATTGGCATTATTGTCTTTATCACCTGCGTCATTATTGGCACCCTACTTATCAATACCTTCGTTTTTCGTAGTTTTAGCGTTCTCGGCCAGAGTATGGAAACGACGATGTATACAGGCGACCGTCTGATCGTCAATCGCTTGCCAGTTACGCTCGCACAGCTTCAAAACAAACAATATATTCCTGAACGTGGTCAGGTCATCGTGTTTAAGAACCCAAATTTTAGCCTTGGCACCACCGATGAATTCGTCGTCAAACGCGTCATTGCCTTTCCGGGCGAACGCGTCACTGTTGCTGATGGTATCGTGACGGTATATAACACCGAACACCCCGACGGCTTCCATCCCGACGACACCAACCACGGCGAACCAGGTACGCCGACAAGCGGCGAAGTCGACACGATTGTCGCCAAAGAAACTATTTTTGTTATGGGCGATCATCGCCAAGGTCAACACTCATGCGACTCGCGCGGCTGCATGGGAACCATTCCTTATTACGATATTGTCGGACCAGTTGGCCTACGCATCTTCCCTTTCGATAGTATTCGAACCTTCTAGTCCCGTTAGAACAATAAAAAAACCGCCAGTTTTATTGGCGGTTTTTTATACGATCCAAAACTTACTTCGTCAGCAATTGCTGAATTCTCTGGAATTCGTCATCGCTCGTAAACTTAATGACGATCTGCCCAGCGCCCTTCGCATTTGTCTTTACGCTCACAGGAGCAGCTAGCTGCGCAGCGAGGCGCTTTGTATCTTCCTCGTAAGCAACTGGCGCAACCACCTTTGACTTAGGAGCCTCTCCGATCTTTGCCGTCTTCTTCAGCTCAACAATAAACTGCTCGATCTTACGGGCACTCCACTCTTCTTTTATAAGTTTTGGCAACAACTCATTAACAACTGACTCGTCAAGACCGACGAGGGGCCGCGCTTGACCTTCTGTGAGCTTACCTTCCAGTAGTGCCGTTCGGACAGAAGCAGGTAGCCGCAACAGCCGTAACGTATTACTAATGGCACTCACAGATTTACCACCAACCCGCTGACCAATCTCATCAAGTGTCAAATTAAATTGATCACGTAGCTTCAAGTATGCTGTCGCTGTCTCGAGCGCATTAAGATCACGTCGCTGCAAGTTTTCAATCAATGACAACTCAAGCCGATGTTGATTTCCTAGTGTACGTACGAGAGCAGGCACCTTCTCAAGCCCAGCTATTCCAGCGGCACGGAAGCGTCGCTCACCGGCAACGATCATATAGCCCTCAGCGTGCGGTGTTACGACAATCGGCTGCAGAATACCGTGCTCCGCAATTGATGCCGCTAACTCTTGCAAGGCGCCTTCATCAAAATGACGACGTGGCTGATCAGGGTCGGCACGAACCTCACCTAGCTTAATATTACGCAATTCTGATACCTTTTCATCCTGACGAGCTGTTGGGTCAAATGACTCATCCAGTAGATCGGTTGGAATTAGCGACTCAAAGCCACGGCCAAGCCCTTTTTTAAGCGACACGGTCTAGTACCTCCTTCGTTACAGCTTTATACGCTCGAGATCCCTTTGAAAAACGATCATATGCACCGACAGGCAGTCCGTGACTTGGTGCTTCGGCCAGACGAATATTTCGAGGAATAGTTGTTTCAAACACCTTGCCTGGAAAGTGTTTTTTTATCTCTTCGTGCACTTGATTACTGAGCGTTGTCCGACTATCCATCATCGTGGGTAGCACGCCAAGTAGCTCAAGTGTTGGGTTCATACTCTTACGCACGAGTTTCATTGTCTCAAGAAGCTGCCCTAGGCCTTCAAGCGCATAGAATTCAGCCTGTACTGGCAATAGTACATAGCGAGCAGCAATCAGTCCGTTTACCGTCAAAAGGCTAAGGCTTGGCGGACTATCGATGATAATAAAGTCATAGTCATCACTGACCTTATCAACCGCCATCTTGAGCCGCGAAAAGCGACGATCGGCCTGAGCGAGTTCAACTTCAGTATTGGCGAGATGCGGCGTCGTTGGCGCAAGGAATAGCTGCTTATGGTCGGTTAATATAATTACTTCTGACAGCTCTTTATCCTGAAGAATTACATCTTTCATTGTTGCAGTAAGCTGTTGCTTATCAATACCAAGCCCGCTCGTAGCGTTACCTTGAGGATCAAAGTCGATTAGAAGGGTCTTTTTACCGGCTTTTGCCAGGAAATAGGCAATATTAACACTACTGGTTGTTTTGCCAACACCACCCTTTTGGTTAGTCACTGAAATAACGGTCGCCACTGTTTATATCTTCCCTCTTCTTTCACCCTATTGTAGCACGAGCGGAATTAAATAACATATCTGACCATGATATACTTGAACCAACTATGAATACTTTTATTATGCACCTCAAAAAGCTTCCTTTGTGGGCGACGTCATCACTGGCCGGACTCGCATTTATCCTTACCTTCATCAGTATTGGGCTCTATGCCGACGCCAGCCTATTTGACTTCACAACGAACAAAGAGGCGCCCGCCTTTGGCCGCAGTATTCCTGACGATCCCGTTAATTCCCTCCTGCGCTACGACAGCAACCACTACCGCACAATTGCAGCGAATGGCTATGTTCCAATGGAAACGGCCTTCTTTCCACTCTATCCTCTTCTTGTAAAAGGTGTCAGCTACATTTCAGGCATAAGCATTAGCCTATCCCTATTTGTCGTCAGTTTCAGCTTCCTGATTGCCAGCGCTATCGTTCTTGCCTACTGGCTACGATTTGAATTAAAGCTCCGAAAATCCAAGCTATCACCGTGGGCGGTGATCGGCCTTATTGCGCTGTTTCCAACGTCATTTTACATGGCACTTGGCTACTCAGAAAGCCTGTTCGTATTCGTAACAATCTCCGCTCTCTTTGCTTACCGCAAAGGAAATTACTGGCTTGCGGCACTCGCCGTTATCTTTGTCACCGCTACTCGCGTTCAAGGAGGTGCCCTCGCAATCTTCTTCCTACTAGATTATCTTTTTGCACGAAAATGGTCTGACTGGAAAAAGCTTGTTCCAGTCGCTGCCGCCCCGCTAGGACTCGTTGCCTACATGATATACCTATGGATAACATTTGGTAATCCGTTCGAATTCATAGCCGCTCAACAAAACTGGGGACGTCTCAATAGCAATATTATAGAGAATCTTATCTCTTCACTTCGCCCACCATACCTCTGGTACCTACCTGTTCTTGGCGCTATGCTCTGGGCGGTTTGGAAATACCTTGGCAGGACATGGTTTATCTACTGCCTCATCTTTATACTCATTCCTCTCTCGAGTGGTCGGCTCGACAGTCTAAACCGCTACATGATAGCCCTGCCGCCCCTATTCCTCGCCCTCGCCCTATACTTTGAATCAAAGCCGGTATTGCTTCGAACATTCTATATTGCCACGTCCGCATTCCTGCTAGCGTGGAATATCCTACTATTTACAAATGATTACTGGGTTGCCTAGTCTGTAGCCCGAAAATTATAGGTATCAAAAAACCTCGCTGAGAAGCGAGGTTTTTTGTAACTTACTTGATTGAAGTAATTTCAACCTTTGAGTATTTTTGGCGGTGACCGTTCTCTTTGTGAACACGCTTTTTAGATTTATAGCGGATCACGCGAATCTTGTCGCCCTTTACGAGGTCTTCTACAACCTTTGCAACTACCTTCACACCTTTTACAGTTGGTGTTCCGACAGTCGTTGTATCGCCATCAATCACCAACAGTGCATCAAGCGTGAGCTCTTTTGTGCCTTCCGGGAGGAGGTCCACCAGGAGGGTCTCTTTTTCGGTAACAACGAATTGTTTTCCACCGATCTTAACGACTGCTTTTGACATTATGATTCCTTTTGTTATTAATCAATCTTACACAGTGTAACAGATTAGCTGAGCTTACGCAATATCAGCCAGGACAACCTGGTTTGCTCGCAGCCAACCTTCCACACTTCCACCGTCGAGATATACACCCTGCGCCTCGACTACCCGCACGGATCCACCATTACCTACAAATCTATTGATTGGCTCAGTAATATAGTACTCACCTTGCACATCTTGGTCTGCATAAACAGCTATCTCGTGCAGCACATCGCTGCCGAGCACATACTTACTGACATTTATTAACGTGCTCGGTGCCTTCTCGGGTGTCGGCTTCTCGACTATCTGAACAAACCTACTGTCCGCATCAAGTTCGATCACTCCATACCGAGCCACCTCTTCGCGCGGCACATTCACACCGAGCATTGCGCTACGCCCGTTCTCTACAGCAGCCAAAAGTCGAGCCACCTCACTACTGCCGTCGCGATTATAGATAAAATCATCGCCCATCAGTACAACAACAGACTCATCTTCATCGAGATATGGAATAACCAACGCTACTGGTATCGCTGTTCCGTATCGGCCATCAGGCGGCTGAGTGATATAGTGGAATGTTACGTTTTGCAGCGGAGCAACACTCGGCAGCAAAGACTCCTTGCCGTTGCTCCGAAGATACTCATTTAGGGCATTATTCTCACCGTAGAAAGTCTGCAGCTGCGTACTACCCTGACTAACAACAAAATAAATATCAGTGATACCCGCGGCGATACAGTCTTGTACGACATAGTCAATTAAGGGGCGGTTGCCGATCGGCAACATACTCTTTTCAATTGCTTTTGTAATTGGTAGCCGACGAGTCCCCCAGCCAGCCGCAGGAATAATAGCTTTTGTAATCATGTATCTAGTGTAACGGATTTAACGTGCCAGAGCGAATCGCTAGGACCTATCCCTACGCTGGTTTATTTTGGAGCCTATCCATGTCTGCATGGCTAAGTCCGTAAAAGTGAGCGATCTCATGCCAAAGCGTTCGTTTTACCTGTTCGAACAGACTTGCTTCGTCATGAGACACAGCTGCTATCGGATATTTAAATAACGTAATCTTATCAGGCAAGACAAACGTATAGCCTGCGCCGCGTTTTGTCATTGGAATACCTTCGTACAGACCAAGAAGGAGATGGTTATTGTCTAGATGCATCTTCTCTTTTTGTTCTGCCGTCGGAGCGTCGGCATACGTAATCGCCACGTTATCAAGTCCGCGGATATAACGCTGCGGTAGCTCATCCATTGCACGAGTAATTAGTTCATCAAACTGCTGGTCGGATATTATCTGCATATTAATATTATACTATACAAAATATAGTACTTAGTCTTCACTGAAGTGAAACCACTCCGGATCCTGCGCAATGTCCTCTTCAACACTGTTCCAAAATGATGACAGCTGTCCTTCGTTGACACTCTCATCAAGTGTAATAACATCTTCACTCTGCTGCTCAGCAATAATTTCTTCAGCGAGTCCGCCACCGAGTGGATCAATTTTTGGAAGTGAAATGTGATGGAATAATGACATACTTTTTTTGTTTATTTTAGTTATTAAGTTGTTATTAGATTAGCATAAAATTATACTTATGTCAATCTCTACGATATGCTAGATAAATTCATTGGCCTATACTACACTGGGAACATGAAGAACACCTCTAACATACGTACACTTACAGGAATCGGCATTGTCATAGTCGGAATTCTAGCACTACTCAGCAGCCTTGATATACTTAACCTCAATAATCTATTTAGCAACTGGTGGCCACTACTTGTTATCGCAGGAGGTGGATTGATACTACTCAACAACCCTCGCCAGTACGCCTGGGCGGCACTCGTTATTACAGCAGGTGCTCTCTGGCAACTACGCGAACTTGGTATCATCGAATTTAGCATCTTTCAACTCTTTTGGCCGGCTGTCATTATTGCTATTGGCCTGTCTGTCATTACCCAACACTCTGGACGTCACACTAAAGTGGGGGCTAGCAAGCTCGACAACGCATCTGCCGTACTTGGCGGTGTAGATACGAAAAATGAGTCTGACGATTATCAGGGTGGCAAGACAACAGCCATCCTTGGCGGTGTCGTTCTCGATCTACGCCATGCAACCATCAAGTCAGAGGCAGTCCTTGACGTCTTCGTACTCTGTGGTGGCGTCGAACTCAAAGTACCCGAGCACTGGATTATCCGCTCGGAAATCATGCCGATACTAGGTGGAGTTGAAAACAAAACCAACGTCACCGACAGGCCAAAGGCCCCTATTCTTACGATTGTCGGAACTGTTGCGCTCGGCGGCATTGAGATAAAACATTAAAACACAAATCAGCTTATCAAAATACCCGCCTACTACGGCGGGTATTTTCATTCTCAGTCCTAAACTTTTTGCAACGAGACCGTCATCTCTGCACCTTCGACTTTGACAACTGCTTCGTAGCTATACGACGCTGTCGTCACCGTATCGGCGAGGGTTTCCGCAGCAATCACTACTCCATGTTCGTGTATCGCTTTTAGTAGCTCATCACTCTCAGTCGACAGACTCAGGCTAATGTGATCATCGACGTTCAGGCCAGCATTCTTGCGGGCGTTTTGAACATGACGAATCACCTCTCGCATCAAGCCTTCTCGCTTGAGATCAGGTGTAATGACAAGATCGAGTGCAACGTCGGAACCTGGCTTTACGATAATCGTCTTCACATTCAACTCTTCGGTAAGAATATCCTCAAAGTCAACAAACTCACCACGCTGTGGTACCGTCACACTAGCAAGAGGTTGACGCACTTTCATACGCTCCTTAGCACGAATACTCAAGCCAGCATTAACATACTCCCGTACCGTTTCCATATCCTGAACAACAAGCTCATTTACATGGCCCGTAACTGGCCAGTCGAGCAGATGGACACTTTCACCGCCAGTTAACTTCTGATATAGTTCCTCGGCGAGAAACGGCGTAAACGGCGCCAGTACATAACTTAATTGCACGAGCACATAATGAAGTGTGCGATACGCGTTGTTTTTGTCCGCATCGTCGCCAGACTTCCAGAAGCGACGTCGGCTGCGACGAACATACCAGTTGCTCGCATCTTCAATGAATGGCAAAATCGGCTTCACTGCATTTGGAATATCATATGAGTCCATATGCTTTTCAACTTCAACGGTTAACTGATGGACACGACTAACGATCCATTGGTCAAGCGAGTTCTCGAGGCTATCGGTTGGATCTGACAGGTCACCATTAAACTCCCAGCCATCAACTTCAGCGTACATTGTAAAGAAGTCGTACATATTCCATATCATACTGAGTTTTCGGGCTACGTCACCGACCTCTTTATCTTGCAACGCAAAATCTTCACCATTGAGAAGTGGGCTCTGCAAGAGCAAGAAGCGAAGACTATCAGCCGAGTACTCATCCATGAGTACGTTCGGATCAGTATAGTTGCCGTAGCTCTTACTCATCTTCCGACCATCATTACCTGCGACGTTACCCGTCACGATCACATTCTTAAATGAATTTTCACCAAACAGCGCCACGCTCATTGAATGCATATAATAAAACCAAGCTCGAACTTGACCGATGTATTCAACGATGAAATCACCTGGGAAGTTTTGCTCAAATTTTTGCTTATTCTCGAATGGATAGTGGAACTGAGCAAATGGCATGCTACCAGCTTCAAACCAGCTATCCATTACCTTATCGATACGTTCGTAAGAAACACCATCAATCTCAAACACGATATCATCAACCCATGGACGGTGATAATCGTCTAGTTCGACGCCGCTAAGCTCTTTTAACTCAGCATAGCTGCCAACAACTTTGACGTGAGTCTTGCCGTCTGCATCCGTACCCTTCCAGACAGGCATCGCTGTTGCCCAGAAACGATCACGTGACAAATTCCAATCTGGTGCTTGCTCAATAGTTTTCGCAAATCGGCCATTCTTTACGTGTGACGGGAACCAGTTAACGTTGCCGTTCTTCTCAAGCATTGTCTCTCGTTGCTGATCGATATCCATAAACCAGCTTGGATGCGCTCGATACATCAAGCGAGTGCCACAACGATGACAATGAGGATAGCTATGGCGTATGTAGTCAATCTTCCATACAATACCGCGCTCAAGAAGCACCTTCGCAATTGTCTTATTACTCTCCCAGACGTTCTCGCCTTTCCACTCGGTTTCTGTATAGTGGCCATTCTCGTCAATAACATGGACTACAGGAATCTTTTCACGCTTCGCCATTTCAAAGTCTTCTTCGCCGTATGCCGGTGCGATATGAACGATACCAGAACCATCTTCAACGCTGACATACTCAGCGTGCCAGATTTTATGGGCATTCTCGCCACGGTCAACACCAAATAATGGCTCGTACGACTTGCCTACCAGCTCCTTACCCTTAAGAGCGCGGACCACTTCGTAATTCAACGGCTGATGCTTAGCATCGGTCAGTACCTTTGCGGCAAGCTCCTTCGCCAAGATAAGGTGTTCGCCTTCCAGTTTAACCTCAATGTAGTCGATATCGCTGTTCACAGCTACGGCCGTGTTCGCCGGTAGTGTCCACGGTGTTGTCGTCCAAGCAAGCACACTAACGTCTTCGCCGACCAACTTAAACTTCGTATAGACAGACGGGTCAGTTACATCTTGATAGGCACCGGCATCCATCGTCACCTCGGCTTTTGAAAGAGGCGTGGCATCAAGCGTACAGTACATAAGTACCTTTTCACCTTCGTAAATCTTACCTTTTTCGTATAGGTTCTTAAATGCCCACCAGACACTTTCCATATATTCTTTATCCATAGTCTTGTAGGCACCCTTGAAGTCTACCCAGCGACCGATACGATCAACTGTGTCCTCCCAAAGACTACTCGTCTGCACCATGTTTTCGCGGCAGGCGATAATGTACTTTTCAATACCATAATCAAGTACTTCTTCGCGCGAGTTAATGCCGAGCTTCTTCTCCGTATAGCGCTCAGCTGGTAGCCCATGACAGTCCCAGCCCCAGACGCGTTCTACTCGCTTGCCTTTCATTGTTTGGTAACGAGGCACAACATCTTTTACGATAGAACTTAGGAGCGTTCCATGATGCGGAACGCCAGAAATAAACGGAGGGCCATCATAAAATACATACGAATTATCTTTCGAACGCTGTTCGATTGATTTTTCAAATGTCTTATTCTTCTTCCACTGCGCGACAATGTCTTTTTCATACTCTAGCGCACGGCGTCGGGTATTAGCTTTAAATTTCATCCTGCTTATCTCCTTTTCGTTAAAAACAAAAAATCCCTATTTAGTCACTGGAATCCGCGAATTGCGGACGGTACCATCCAGTTTCTAAAAAGAGATTCTTCTTAGCGCTTAGTTGTTCGCTTTAACGCAGCGTACGCGTTGAGTTCTACTAGGCCAGAGCCTTTCTTCCCAAAACTTCGCGGCTGATAACCGCTCATCTACTACGTAGAATGCTTCTACTGGCTATTTTACACTCTTTTGGGCGGTAAGGGAAGAAACTTACTCGTTCGCTTCCGATAGTCAGCCCAGCCAGGGCGGCCAGCAAATCGTTTTTCAGTAAGCGGCACGCCTGAAACGAAGAGTAGTAAATATGTAATAGTAATTGGACCAACTATAGTCACCCAACCAAGCGGCACCACAAGAGATATGAGCCAAATCCCCCACCACAGAGTCGCTTCGCCAAAATAATTTGGATGACGCGTGTACCGCCAGAGTCCAGACGTCATGAGCATACCTTTTTTCGTTGGATTGGCCAAGTGGCGCCTTAACTGCGCATCACCGATTGCCTCAAATAAGAATCCCACCAGCCATACTCCTACGCCAATATAGACCCACGAGGTCAAGCCAGAGGACTCTGACAGGTTAATCGTCACTACTGAGGCTGATATAATAGCCGCCAACATACCCTGCACTAAAAAGACACGTAAATACGCATTCACCACCTGACTACCTTTCCATTTTGAACGCATCTGAGTATATCGAGGATCTTCCTTTGTCGATACTTTGATACGCCGAAAGATGTAATACGCCAATCGAGCACCCCATACACAAACAAGACCAGTAGTAATCATCTGGAGTATGCCCCGACTACCAAACATAAAGCTACCAAGAGCGATGACGATAAATGCACCGCCCCAAGCGACATCAATAATATCGAGGCGTCCAATCTTCCAGGCGATACCAAAGATAACAGTTACATAGACAAGAACAGCCAGAGCAAGAGCGATCAGCTCCACACTACAGCCCAAGCCAGGCCGAAAGTACAAAATAGGCGACGGTCGATGCAGCCGCCGTGACAACCGTACCCCACGCCATATCGATAACAACAACAGTACGTGACCAGTTTTTCAAGGTGGCTAAATTTGTTAGGTCATAGGTAGCATACGCAATAAACCCGAGCGTCGCTCCATACCCTAGCGCCACACCCCAATTCTGTTGCTCGAGCGCCGGATGAACAGCAAAGACAATCATACCCACTACATAGATTAGATAGAACAATACCGCGGCAGGAAAGTTCGGAACTTTTAATAGTAACCCGCCTAGCTCACTCTTATAGAAGCGGCTCGTAGACTTCAGCCAGGCTGCGTCGATAAGAGCAAATATGAT
>RCUK01000450.1_pt1 | contig 37437 bp, 31 predicted proteins | sample 2166381 | NCBI WGS metagenome assembly RCUK01 (sample SAMN09932809, study PRJNA488358) | compost metagenome | isolation source: compost soil in an enriched community | place: Germany: Experimental Botanical Garden | reverse complement strand
TCCGGGATGGGTTCACCATAATTGATGACATCAATAACCGCTTCCTGCCCTTCAATTCTCCCCCGTATATCCAGGAATCTGCCCTCATTGCCGTAACGGATCGCATTAGAGATGAGGTTCTCATACACTCTTCTAAGCTTGTCGCCGTCTGCAATAACGATCATCTGGTTCTGCTCAAAGAATAACCTGGACTCCATTCCGCTCTCCCCGAGCTGCCACTGGAACTGTGCAGTGATCTGATGGAGCATTTCCACCAAATTAATTCTTGACTTATTCAGCGTCATTTCCCGGTTGCGCAGACGCGTATACTCGAATAGATCCTCCAGGAGCTGCTTCAGCCTTAATGATTCCTCATAGGCCATGTTGTTATAGTATCTGAGCTCGACTTCATCCCGGTACCGGTCCTGATCAATAAGACCAAGATACCCGGTAATTGTCGTTAGTGGTGTCCTAAGGTCGTGTGATACGTTCGTAATCAACTCATTCTTGGTCTGCTCCGCCCGCCGCTCTTCCTCCAGCGATATTCTGAGTCTCTCCATCATCCGATTAATATCCGCAGCCAGCTGTCCAAGCTTACCAACCGAACGAACAGTGACTTTACGGTCAAGCTGCCCCTCTTCGAGGTTATGCACCTCTTCAATAAGCAGGGCCAGGTAATTCTGCTCCTGTCTTCGGCTCTCTCTGCGGTACAGATAGATTCCCGTTAACACGATTACCGGAATGGAGGCGACGTAATAAACCTCTGGACGGCCAATCCCATAATAAAAGAATCGGACAACACGGATGATATTCATGTTACCGTAGTTGTAGTACAGGTAATTAATCAGAATATAGAGCAAGGAGCACAAAATGGCCGAGACCATTACGGTCCAGAAGAACCATTTGAAGAATCTTAAGCTAGATCTCAATTTTGTAGCCAACCCCCCATACGGTGCGAATCAGCTTCTCGCCGTGCATTTCCTTCTCCAGCTTGTCCCGCAGGCGGCTGATATGAACTGTAACGGAGTTATTGTTCTCAAAGTACTTATCCTTCCAGATCAGTTCGAAAATATCCTCCGAGCTGAATACCCGCCCAGGCTGGCTGGCCAGCAGGAACAGAATGCTGAACTCTATGGGGGTCAGCTTAACCGGACGGTCGTCTACTTTGACGGAGTGGGTCTCCTTATCAATCTGCAGAGAGCCAAGCTCAATCAGATGATCTCTGGCCGTCAGCGCCGGTTGGGCACTGTAGAAAGCTCGTCTTAGCAATGACTTAACCCGGGCTACCAGCTCAAGCGGATTGAATGGCTTCACCATATAGTCGTCCGCCCCGGTCATCAGGCCCGTTATTTTATCCATATCGCCGTCCTTGGCGCTCAGCATCAGAATGGGGGTCATATTCGTCTCCCTGATCTTGAGACAGACCGTAATCCCGTCCATTCCCGGCATCATGATATCCAGTACAACCAGATGGATCACTTCATTCTGCATAATCTCCAGTGCCTTGAAGCCATTCTCGGCTTTGAACACGACGTAACCTTCATTAAGAAGATAGATTTCGATCAGCTTCGCAATTTTGTCATCATCATCTACGATCAGTATGTGTCTTTCCATACTCTTCATCCTTTGTCATTGATTTGTGCTTGAATCATCATATCATGATTCGGAAATTTGTTTTCAAACAAAAGGTTAAGAAAGAGTTAAGAAGTTCTTAATATTTTGAAGAGTTCGGCAATGGGTTAATACGTTACAATGAGGATCAGTCAGGAGGACAGGAGCCATGATTTTATTTATTCACCGAAAAGATTTGCGCACGCATGACCATGCTGCGCTTGAGCATATTGCTCGCAGACAGCAGATGAGCATGCATATATTTATTGCCGATCCCGCCCTGCTTACTCCTGTGCGAAGAAATGAACATAGCGGCCTTCATTTTCTCAGTCAGGTTAGGAGACTACAGGAATTATATACTCAGGCAGGCCGAAGACTTCACATTCTGTACGGTGAGCCCGAGCAAATCGTAGATGCGATTCTCGGGCAATATCCAATTCGCGAAATAATGCTTGGGAGAGATTATACGCCTTACGCGCTCTCGCGGGATCACAAGCTTGAGCTAACAGCGGAGCGGCACGGGGTTCCGGTCACCTCACTTCAGGATCAAACTTTGATCGATCTGGAGGATTTCCATGCTTTTGCCGGCCGCAAAGAGCCTTATAAGGTATTCACGCCCTTCTACCGCAAATGGAAGGAATATGTAGAACTGTTCTTTCGGCCGCCCGGATCTGTCTCGGTGTCTGACCTGCATACTGTGGATCTGGAACCGGAGTTCCTGGAGCGCTTCCGGCTTCCATTTCATCTTGAGGACTATCCAATAGCTGAGGAGCCGGGTATTCGGCTCACTGACTTTATTGAGGACGATCTGCATAATTATGAGCAGGGGCGGGATCGGTATGGCCAAGAGGGGACAAGCCGTATCAGCGGAGCGCTGAATACCGGGGCGCTGTCAATTCGGACCGTCTATCAGCAGGTAATGGGTATTCCGGAAGGAGAAGCTTGGCGCAGACAGCTTGCCTGGCGGGACTTCTATCTCTATCAATCCGTGTTTGATCCGGACTTCTATCACTATGAGCAGCGCTATGATCTATCCCTGCTGGACGACAAGCTGTTCAGCGCCTGGGCACACGCCGAGACCGGAATCCCGGTCATTGATGCAGCCATGACACAGCTGAACGTGACCGGGCAGCTGCCTAACCGGCTACGAATGGTTACGGCCATGTTCCTGACCAAGAATCTGCTGTGTCCCTTCCCTCTCGGAGAAGCGTACTTCCGGCTGAAGCTAGCCGACTACGATAATGCGCCGAACCGCGGAGGCTGGCTGTGGAGCTCTTCCCTCGGCTTCGATGCAGCCCCTTACTTCCGGATCATGAATCCGGTGAATCAGTCGGAGAAGTTCGACCCTACTGGCGGCTACATCCGCAGATGGCGTCCGCAGCTTGCGGATGTAGAGGGACGTGAGATTCATCGTCCGCGGCCCCATGCCATTGTGGACCTGAAGGCTTCCCGGGAGCGGGCGATCGGGGTCTATAAGGAGATATTGGGGAGTCGGACTACTATAAGTTCGCATTGAACCGATGCTGCTGTTTAAACACAAAGAACACCCGCTCCCGGATAGGATCTGAGAGCGGGTGTTGTTATTTTTCACACTTATAAACTCACTTAAACATTGAACTTCTGGACATGATTATATAGCGCTTGCGCTCTCCTTGCGTGCCAATTTGGCAAGCGTAATCAGGGCTGCTTCAATCTCGCGATCAACAGCAGCAGCCACTTCATCTGTATGTGGATCATAAGGCTGCTGCTCCGCACTTTCATTTCCATCAAGCGCCACAATGGCTCCCGCTCTCATCCCTCTTAATGAAGCAATAACGAACAGAGCCGATATTTCCATTTCTACGGCCAGTACGCCTGCTTTTTTGTAGACTTCAATCGGCAGCTCAAGGACTCCCGGGAAAAAGGCATCGATTGTTGCGGTAATTCCTTTCCCTACGATTCCACCTAATTCCTGCGCAGTTTCGTAGAGGGTGTCCGTCACTGTACTATCAGATACTGCCGGGAACGCGAGCGGTACGAGCTGACGGGTCAATCCATCCTCGCGAACAGCAGCTGTGCTCACGATCAAGCTCCCTTTAGGGTAATTCTGACTGAAGGAGCCTGCCGTACCCACACGAATCAGCGTTTTGACACCGGCTTGCGCCAGTTCTTCGAAGCATACAGCGGCTCCCGGGCAGCCTACGCCATGACTGACTACACCGAGCCGAACTCCTTCATACTCTCCGACAAAAGTCCGATATTCCCTAGCGAACGCCAGCTCCTTCGCGTTAGTCAGCTTCTCTGAAATTTTCTTCGCCCGGTGCGGATCTCCGCATACAATCACATGCTCGGGGAGGTCCTCCGGGTTAATCAGCAATATAGGCAGCAGTGCCATATTAATCAAACTCCTTTCTTGTCCATTCGTCCTCCGGAATTGGGATCGATTCGCCGGAGAATCTCTGTTCCTTGAAGGGATCAGCCGTATTATGAAATCCATTTCGCTCCCAGAATCCAGGGCGGTCTTCTTTCATAAATTCAATGCCCTGGATCCACTTGGCACTTTTCCAAAAATAAAGATGCGGCACCACAAGACGAAGGGGCCAGCCGTGCTTGTCCGTCAGCGGCCGTCCGTCATACCGGTATGCGAGAAGAACGTCATCACGCATTAAATCTGCAATAGGAATATTAGTGTCGTATTCATGATCCGCATGAATCATGACATGCTTAGCTTCCGGCTTTACGCCAAGTGCGCGGACCAGGTCCGAGAATTTCACACCTTCCCATTCGGTATCAAATTTGGACCACCGGGTAACACAGTGAATATCGCATTTGGTCTTGGTGACCGGCAAGGACTGAATATCCTCCCAGGTGAAGGATCTCTCCTCTTCAATTTCACCGAATACTCTCAGTTCCCATTTCGAGGTATCGTAATGAGGTACTTCCCCTTCATGCAGAATCGGAAATCGTTCAGTTAACGCCTGACCAGGCGGCAGCCGGTGAACAAGCTCCTTGCTGACCGGTATTGTCCCAGAGGGTGACTTCACTTTTTTCAGGCGTTCTGCTTTGTTGTGCATACGAATAACCTCCCTACGATCTGCCATTCAATTTGCTTGAATGCTGCAGATAACTTTTATCTTTAAAGAAGAACATCGCAATCAACGTTACGACAAATGGCAGCATTAAAGTGAAATGAGTCGGCAAAGAGAAGCCTTGCAGCCGGATACTTATCGCGTCCATAAATCCAAACAGCAGACTGGATGCCACAACCCCAAGCGGATTATTCTGTCCGAGCATGGTGGCTACTAGAGCAATAAATCCACGGCCACCGGTCATGCCTTCAGAGAACATCGTCACCTGACCCAGAGAGAGCTGGGCCCCGGCCAAGCCGCATAATAACCCGCTTGCCAGAATCGCCCCATAACGTATGCGTCTTACCTTAATCCCAAGGCTTTGTGCCGCTACCGGATTCTCTCCAGATGCGAGCAGACGAAACCCTGATTTGGTCTTGAATAGATAGTACTGCAACACTGCGGCCAACAGAAAAGCTAAGTACACTAACGGAGAATGACCGGAGACTATCCCGCCAATGACCGGGATATCCTGAATACCAGGAATATGCCAGGTAGGCAGACCGGTCATATTCTTGTCATAATAAGCTCCCTTCACATCGAAGAGCGCTCTTAATGTGAAAGTGGTAAGTCCTGCGGCTAGAAAATTAAAAGAGATCCCTACGATAATTTCGTTAGCTTTCAGATGCAGGGAAATAAATGCAAGCAGCCACGAGAATAAAGTGACACAACCCGCTGCAAATAACACGGCAAGCCAAACGTTCCCGAAGAAGTGATTCCCCACGATTGCCGTAAATGCACCAGTCAAAATCATTCCCTCTAAAGCTACATTAAAAAATCCAACGCGCGCGCACAACGCTCCGCCCAAAGCAGCAAGCAGGATGGGCGTCACCATTCGAATGGTGGAGTTGAATAACGAGATGTCAAGAAACTGATCCACTTTCGGCTCTCCCCTTTCTGCGCTTAATGAAGCTGTAACTGATACGCGCTGTAACAAACAGGATCAGAACGGCTTGTATGACACTTGAAATTTCCAAAGGAACATCCGTATTACGCTCCACACCCATCCCGCCTGTTTGAAGTGCCGCCAGCAGAACAGCTGCAAAGGCTGTCCCAATTGGATTGGAACTGGCCAGCATTGCGGCCATAATTCCTGTGAACGCATAGTTGGGGGCTGATAGGGCTCCATCAAGAAAACGGTACTGGGTACCCAGTATTTCAACAGTGCCCGCCAAACCCGCGAACGCCCCACTGAGAAGCATACTGAACAGCATCATCCGGCCCCGTTTAACCCCGCCGTAAGAGGCGAAGCGTGGGTTACGGCCTAGAGTGCGAATCTCATAACCGGGTACGGTATATTTCATAAACACGTACAGGATCACAGTAGCAGCAAGCGCGATAATGAAGCCGGTATGGACGCTCATGCCTTTAAAAAGCTTGTCAAGCCATAGACTCTTGTCCAGCATTGGAGTCTGTGACAAGGCAGCTGAACCTGTCGTATCCTTGAAAGGATACGATACCAGATAGCCAGTTAAATACTGGGCTATATAATTAAGAAGAAGCGTGGTAATAATTAGGTTCATCCTGAATCGGGTATCAAGCCAGCTGGCAAATGCCGAGTATAGCCCTCCGACGATCATCCCTACCGCAAAGACTACCGGAACTTTGATCCACACGGGCCCTGGCATATATATAGCTGTTAATGAGGCTGCCAAAGCACCAAGCAGCATCTGTCCCTCAGATCCCATATTGAGGAATCCAGCTCTGAACGCAACCGCAACTCCTAGTCCTACCAAGATAATCGGAGTTGACCGGGCAAGCGTATTGGTAAAGAAATAGAAATTTCCGAATGCCCCCTTCCACATTTCTGCGAAGGTCTCCGTCACCGATCCTCCTACTACCAAGATCGCTGCAGCTCCTGCCAGAAGCCCAAGCACAATGGCTACCAGAGGGTGGATCAGCTGCTTCGCATTTTGCTTAAGATTGTTCATGCGTGTCTACCCCCGCCATCAATAAACTGATCTTCTCTTCCGTTGCATCCTCTATTCGCAGCTCCCCGACTATGCGACCCTCATACATCACAACAATTCGGTCAGATAGTTTAAGAATCTCGGATAGCTCTGAAGATACTAATAGAATACCGCCCCGTTCTTCCCTTCTTCGTAAAAGCTCACCGTGAATCGTCTCCATCGCACCGATATCTACTCCGCGGGTTGGCTCAGCAGCAATCACAAAAGGCGTTCCGTGTCCAAGCTCACGAGCCACTATTAATTTTTGAAGATTCCCGCCTGACAAATAACGGGCCTGGGTATCCTGTGAGCCTGTCTTCACGCTGAAGGTGCGAATGAAATCCGCCACCATCTTCCGGCTTCTTTTACCTTGAAGAAACCCGAACCGCTGATGTTTGCGCTGATAGCCCATGAGTCCGTTCTCGAAGACTGAAGCTTCTCCTGCCGCCCCCCACATATATCGGTCTTCGGGGATATGAGCGAGCCCTTGATTCCGGATCTCTCTCACCGAAGATTCCGTCACATCCTGACCGGCAAGCCTTACACTTCCTTCATCAATCCTGACAAGACCCGTTACGGCCTGTATTAATTCGGATTGCCCATTACCGGAAATACCCGCAACCCCCACGATTTCTCCAGAATGGACTTGAAGGGAAATTTTATCCAGCAGCGGTTTTCCTTTTCCTGCATGGAGGGTAAGATTGTCCACATCCAGAACGATATCTCCTGGATTAGACAGCTGTTTCTTAAATTGTGCAAGCTCCCTGCCCACCATCAGTCTGGACAGTTCTTCCGCACTGGTCTCTGATGTATTCAGTATTCCCGTTACTTTCCCATCACGAAGTACCGTAATCCGGTCGGCGACTTCGATGATTTCATGCAGCTTGTGCGTGATAAGAATGAAACTCTTACCTTGTGCCGCAAGGCCTTTGATCGCAATCAGCAGTTCCTTAACTTCAAGAGGAGTCAGGACCCCAGTAGGTTCATCAAGGACAATAATATCTGCACCTTGGTACAGCACTTTCATAATTTCCACACGCTGCTGTTCCCCTAGTGAACAGTCTCCTATTTTCTTCAGAGGGTCGACAGGCATGCCATATTGTACAGACAGATCTCTGACCACGGCAGCGGCTTCCTTACGGTTAAATCTCCCAGCGGTACCCGGCTCCCGGCCAATCACAATATTCTCCGCAATGGAGAATGAAGGGAACAGCATGAAATGTTGATGAACCATACCGATCCCGCTCTGTATTGCATCTGCAGGAGTGCCGAATTGTTGCTCGGTGCCATTTACTTTTATACTCCCGGAACTCGGCTGCTCCATTCCGTATAGAATTCGCATGAGTGTGGTTTTGCCCGCTCCGTTCTCACCAACTAGGGCATGAATCTCTCCTTTGCGAAGGGTGAAGTCCACCTCATGATTCGCCGTCAAGGACCCGTATCTCTTCGTAATCTTCTCCATCTCAAGCAGCATGTTACCCTAGTCTCCTCTCTTGTTAACCTTTGATCTCGCCAAAAAAAGGAAGCCTTCTGCTGTAAAAGCAGCCGGCTTCCTTAGGGAGGATAATTATTGCAGTGGGTTTTTGACTACAATTTTGCCGGAAACGATATCGTCACGGATCTTCTTAACGTCATCCACTACCTTTTGTCCAATAAATGGACTTAGCGGCGACTGGCTATCACGGGTCACATAGGTTAATCCGACTCCATTTTCCTTCAAACCATAATCTACAGTACCGAATTTAAAGCTTCCGCTTGCGAAATCCTTCACGGTCTCATATGCAGCCGTTGAAGTCTCCTTCAATTGAGACAGTACTACGTGTTGCGGGTCAACTACGGTCTGATCCGTATCTTGACCATTCGTGTAGAATCCTTTTTCCTTCGCAGCTTCGAATACCCCTAGATCTGATACGGCCGCCGCACCGGCAATAAAGTCAGCCCCTTGTCCGAACTGCACCAGAGCAAGTTCCTTAGCTTTTGCCGGATCGTTGAAGCTGCCGACATAGTTCACGAGATACTTGGCTTTTGGATTCACAGATTTCAGTCCTTCTTCAAACCCTACAGTGTATTTCTTGAGGAGTGGAACATCTTGGGCTGCAATCATACCTACTACATTGGACTTGGTGGCGAGACCCGCAGCGGCTCCTAGCAGATAAGATGCCTCGTATTCACGGAATACTACACTGCGTACGTTTGGTGCTTCAATGGATGTATCAATAATTGCAAAGGACTTGTCCGGGTTCTCCGCAGCTACCTTCTTCAGAGCATCCTCTGCTGTAAATAATGAAGTAATAATCAGATCATAATCTTCGGCAACAGCTGTCCGAAGATTCTGTTCGAATGCCGCAGGGTCTGTTGACTCAATCGTCTTCGTATCTACTTTGAATTCTTCTCCAGCTTTCTTCAGTCCCTTGTCCATTTCTTCAAAGAAGGGATTGACACCGATTTTATCAGGGAGCACTAAGGCAATTTTCTTTTTCTTGCCCGTGTCTTCTTTTCCCGATGTGGCATTCGTGTCCTTCGTATCGGATCCTCCTGATGAGCATCCCACTAATGAGATGAACAAGACTGCCGCGAAGATGAACATGATGGATTTCTTCATAAATTGACTCCCCCAATAATTTCATTTGTCTATTAAATTTATTATATCCTATTGGATTACAAGGATTTTGTCAATGTAAATTTATAAATATTCTTAATGTAACATAAATAAACTATAATTAATGGAAAATGCTGAGCTAAATTTGAAATATACGAATAAATATACATTAAAACCCACTTGTGAATATCTTTTTATTAACGCAAACCTCCTTATAAAGTAATCATCAATTGATCTACTCTGGCCTCAAACATGATATCCTTTAACTACTACCAGCTTACGAATTTAGGAGATTTGAAATTAATGATAAAGAAGCTAACAAGATGGGCACAGCAGCTGAAAAGAAAAGTACTGATACTGTACTTTGCCTATAAAGACGAACGGACACCTTGGACTGCTAAAATATTTGCTCTGTGCGTTGTTGCCTATGCCTTCAGCCCAGTTGATCTGATTCCGGATTTCATCCCTGTGCTTGGTTATTTGGATGATCTAATTCTGATTCCTCTCGGTGTTGCGGTTACTCTAAGAATGATCCCCAGGCCAGTAATTGAAGACTGCACGATCCGAGCGGAGCAGCGGTTGAACGAGAAGAAGCCCGCCAACTGGATTGCAGGCAGCTTGATTATTTTGGTATGGATTTTGGCATTCTTATGGATAACCAGGCTTGTTCTAAGTTATTTGGGTTACTGAATATTTGCATATAACAAAAAGAAGCCTTGCTCAACTAATAGGAGCAAGGCTTCTATAATGATGAAGTGACTCTATTCCCGCGCGCTTACCGCTGTATTAATTCGAAAACCTGGCTGATTACCAGCGAGGCTCCCACTTACCCTATTTATTTTGCTTGATTCCATCCTTCACTGGAATCCCGAAACTCGGGGTTCCATCCTTGTTCCAGCCAAATACCTGCGCCCGGGTATGCCGGTTCGGATCATACAGCGGATCTCCAGTAATCTCCTTATAATTGCGGGCATGATAGATGATGACGTCTTGTCCATCTTCGGACACCGTGAAGCTGTTATGACCCGGACCATACTGGCCTGTCTCTTCGTTCGTCTGGAACACAGGTTCAGGCGACTTGATCCACGACTTTGGGTCAAGCAGATCGGATGATTCGTCGGCACTCAGCAGACCCATGCAATAGTTATGATCTGTAGCACTTGCCGAGTAGCTGATGAAGATCCGGCCATTGCGTTTAAGTACCGCTGCACCCTCATTTACCTTGAACCCGATAACTTCCCACGGATACTCCGGTGTTGAGATCATAACCTGCTCTCCGCTCAGCGTCCATGGATTACTCATGGTCGAGATATACAGGTTGGAGTTCCCTTCGATCTCGGGGTCCTTCTGCGCCCACACGTAGTACAGGGTGCCTTGATGTTCGAAGACGGTCGCGTCGAGCGCGAAGCTCTCCCAAGCCGTCCGCACCTGCCCCTTCTCTACCCAATCCCCCTCCAGCGGATTAGCAGATTCATTCTCCAGCACATACATCCGGTGATCGAACAGGCCTTCCTTCGTCTCAGTTGTTCGGGCTGCGGCGAAATAGATATACCACTTATCCTGGATATAATGAATCTCCGGCGCCCAGATGTTCGCACTGAGCATCCCTGTCTCGTATTTGCGCCATGCCACTACAGGCTGGGCATCCCTCAGCCCTTCCAGTGTATTGGAACGGCGTATTTCTATCCGGTCATACTCCGGAACCGATGCCGTGAAGTAATAGTATCCGTCACTATGCTTATACACCCACGGATCAGCACGCTGTTCCACTAATGGATTGTTATATTCTCTGGTTGCGCCCATTGCCCTCGTCTCCTTTAAATTAAGCATTATCCGCCTTAAATATATTTTCTAGCTACGCTCAGATTCTTGTCAGCCTCTTGTCCTGTTTCGCCCGGATAGAAGTTAATCTTCCCATCTGGACTTGCCCGGATAAGGACATTCGGAATCCAGCAGCTTGGCTCTCACCGCCACAAGGCAGCCGCAGTGCCTGCATGTGGTTCCGTATTGAAGAGACGGACAGCCCAGGCAGCGGTCAAGACGCCGCTCATACTCTTCGTCGCCGGCCGCCGGCCGATTCTGTGTCGCCATTTCAATTAGCCTGGCAAGCTTATCCGTGGATACCCGGACACTCTCCGAACAGCCCTTGCAGCCTTGGACACCCTGCATAACCCGGCTCATCTCTAGTTAATTGACAGTACGAGGACAGAAGCCGGCGGCAGTTCAAATTCAAGAACTCCGTCTAATAGATCCGCTTCCTCAAAAGCAACAGGCGCTACAAGATCCGGCTGCTCGAACGTGTTGTGTGCGTTCAAGGAAGTGTGGGTCAGAATTCGGCCTGATACCTGTCTGTTCAGAGCGCCCTCAATATGGCAGCTGAATTTGGCACTTTCCTCATGGTGCAGATTGCAAGCCGTCAAGTGGATGGCTCCCGCTGAATCCTGAGATGCCGAGACACTGACCTGAGGAATCGATACATCTCCATAGGTGTATTCCGGGCTGTCGAACTGAAGATCGAGCAGCTGATTATCCATATGAACTTGGTACATATCGAACACATGGTAAGTCGGAGTCAGCAGCATTTTGTCACCCTCTGTAAGGATCAATGCCTGCAGCACATTCACCAGCTGGGCGATGTTAGCCATCTTCACCCGGTCACAATACTTGTGGAAAATGTTCAGGTTGATCCCCGCAACCAGCGCATCGCGCAGCGTGCTCTGCTGATACAGGAAGCCTGGATTCGTCCCGGGTTCTACATCGCACCAGGTTCCCCATTCGTCGATGATCAGACCGACTCTTTTCTCAGGATCATACTTATCCATAATTTCGGAATGCTTCACAATTAGCTCTTCCATGTAAAGGGTATTCTTCAATGTGGCGAACCACTCATCTGTGCCAAATTCTGTAGCAGAACCTTTGCTTCCGAACCAGTTGCCGGATGGAATCGTATAATAATGAAGACTAAGTCCGTCCATCAGCCCCGCCGCTTCACGCATCAGCACTTCGGTCCAGTGGAAGTGATCTGTATTCGCACCGCAGGCAATTTTGTATACTTTATTCCCGCCGTAGTTCCGAACATAAGTGGAATAATGCCGATACAGGTCCGCATAGTATTCCGGGCGCATATTGCCGCCGCAGCCCCAGTTCTCATTCCCCACGCCGAAAAATTGGAGGGACCACGGCTCATCACGGCCGTTCTCACGGCGCAGATTCGCCATCGGGGATTCCCCGTCAAAGGTCATATACTCCACCCACTGCTGCATTTCGCGAACAGTACCACTGCCCACGTTGCCGCTGATGTAAGGTTCCGTATTCAGAAGCTCGCACAGACGCAGGAATTCATGTGTTCCAAAGTGATTGTTCTCTTCAACGCCGCCCCAGTTGTTGTTGATCATCCGGGCTCGCCCAGACGCCGGACCAATTCCATCCATCCAATGATATTCATCAGCAAAACACCCGCCCGGCCAGCGCAGAACCGGAATATTCAGGCGTTTCAGAGCGCCGAGCACATCGTTACGGATGCCTTCCGTATTTGGAATTGGCGAATCTACACCCACCCAAAGCCCCTCATATACACATCTTCCCAAATGCTCCGCGAAATGTCCGTACAAGTGACGGCTAATTAAACCTTTCTTCTCTCCTGCATTTAACTTCATGTTTATCATTTTAGTTGTCCTCCCCACTCTATATTTATTGTCCTGGCGCGGCTTGCTTGCCCCAGACAGAAATCCCCTTCTCATCCATTCCGGTAAAAACAAGCGTCTGGCGATTCTGCTCCCAGTCCCAGGATGGCAGAAGCTGAACCAGATCCGCCTTCCCCTTGCCATCACCCGGATTACCCCAAGTTAGGTTCAGCGTATATTTACCGTCAAAGGACCATGTTCCATGACCCGAAGGGCCGTTAATGGACCCATCGCTCTTAAGTTCAATTCGGCTCGACTCCACTTGACCATCAACAGACGGGTCCATAACCAGATAATCCCATCCCCCCGCAATCAGTGATTTGGGAATATCCTGCAGGGTCTCTCCCGCATATCGCTCCGGTGACACGACAGGCCAGCCGTCCTCAGTCCACAGAATCTTGCGGACATGAAGGTATGACCAGTTCTTATCCTGTTCACCCCTTGCATGATGAACAATGAAATAATTCTCCCCATCCTTCAGCACGGAATTGTGTCCAGGAGCAATCCATCCCGGATCATCACCGAGCCGGTAACCACCCAGAACTTTATTACCAACCTCATATTGAGGCTCGTAAGACGTGTCCGTTATTTCACGGCCGTTATAATCCACATATGGACCCGTAATCGAGTCCGAACGGGCAACCCGTACGTTATAGTCTTCAAACAAGGAATCATAAGAGACAAACAAATAATACTTCTTGAACTTCTCGTTATATACGATGTAAGGTCCCTCTACTGCCCCGTCCTCGGTGACCCGGTCTCGTGCGGCAATCAAGGTGCCAAATCCGGATTCGGCAGGCTTGCCGGTCTCGGGGTTAAGTGGAATAATATGAATTCCTCCGAAGAAAGAACCATATACCATCCACATCTTGCCGCCGGCATCCGTAATGACATTGGGATCAATCGCATTAAGTGTGTCTTCATTTCTCGTCTTAATGACTGCGCCCTCATCAGTCCAAGGCCCCTCGATAGATTGGGATGTGGCCATTCCTATCATGGATTGTCTGCTTCCAAAAGTAGAGGCCGAATAATAGAGACGATAGGAATCCTTGTATTTCACAACATCCGGCGCCCATAATCCAAGAGCACCAGACCAGGCTTTGGCTTCAGAAGGCACACCCGGAAGGGCGTATTGCACCCATTTCCAATGAATGAGATCGTCTGATTTGCGGACCATGACGCCCGGCTTCGGTTCCCCGCCAACCTTCACATCTGTCGAGAACACATAGTATCCCTGATCCGTCTTGATGATGCCCGGATCATGAGCATTGTTAATAGTCCAGTGAGCCTCGTTGTCAATTACAGAAGTATCATACATGGTGATGTCACCGGGAGAGGAAGGGAATACGGGAGTCGCCGTATTATCCGCCGCACATCCACCTGCCCCGAATAACAGAAGCATAGGTATAACCATAATCGCCCTCCATTTGGTCTGTGGGATCATCCCTTAACACCGGAAATGGCCACCGACTCAATAATTTGTTTCTGGAACACCAAGAACGTAATCAGGACCGGCAGCAGTGCAATGATGGAAGCTGCCATGATTAACGGGTAGTCTGTCTGAATCGCATAAGTCGCATTGTAGTTGGCAATAACGAGCTGCAGCGTCTGATTCTCCGGGGAGTTCAGATAGATAATCGGTGCCAGATAGTCGTTCCAGATCCCCATGAACCATAGGATTAGCTGAGCAGCAACGGCCGGCTTGATGAGCGGGAAGGTGATGGTGGAGAACAGTCTGAAGTAGGAACTGCCATCAATCTTGGCTGCCTCAATAATCTCGTTCGGCACGCTGACGAGGTACTGCCGGATGAAGAAGATCATGACGATATTTCCGAATAAGCCCGGGACAATCAAAGGAAGCAGGGTATCGACCCAACCCAGTTCCGAGAACATGATGAACTGCGGGATCATCACTGCCGGATAAGGAATCATAATGGCGGACAGCAGTAGCAGGAATATCTTGTTCTTATGCGGGAACTTCAGCTTGGCGAACGAGAACGCGGCAAGACTTGAGGTGAAAGTACCCACTATCGTTACACTCAAGGCTACGATTAAGCTGTTCGTAATCCCGGTAAGTAAAGGGCCCTTTTCCCAAATTTCCACGTATTTATCCCAGTGGAATACATCTGGAATCCATTTCGGTGGAAGTGCAAATACATCCTGTTGATCCTTGACGGATGTGGTAAGCATCCATAACAACGGGGCAATCATGAAGATCGCGCCTATGGCTAGTAGGATAAAAATAAAGAAGTTGGCCGTACGTCTCTTTTGTGAATGGGACATGTTCATATTCGCTCCTTTCTCCTTGTTTCAATCGGCATCGTAGGATGATTTCTCGTTCATTTTGAATTGGATTAGAGTAATCACAAATATGAACAGCCCGAGTACGACGGCCATGGCTGAAGCGTATCCCATTTGCAGATTGCCGAAGGCTTTCTGCCAGATGTAGAACACCACAGAAGCGGATGAGTACTCTGTACCTCCGGTCGACGTCATGATGTTAATTTCCGTGAAAATTTGTGATCCGCCAATAATGCTGGTTACGACGATGAAGAACGTCACTGGCTTCACCATCGGCCAGGTAATATGCCTGAATGATTTGAAGCCTGTTGCCCCATCGAGCTCTGCCGCTTCATAATAGGTCCTTGGAATGCTCTGAAGCGCAGCCAGATAGAGAAGCATGGTATAACCGAGGCCTTTCCATACGGTCATAATGATGATCGCAGGCTTCACGGTATATTTATTGGCGAGCCAGTTCGGTCCTTTGATGCCTAACAGCTCAAGGAACTGATTCACAAGTCCATAATCTCCGTTGTAAGCCCAGTTCCAGAGAATGGAGATGGCAGCCAGGGACGAGATCACCGGGACGTAATAGATGACGCGAAACGCTGTTGTTCCAGGGATTCTGCGATTAAGCCCGAGAGCCAGCAGCAGGGCCAGAAACAGCCCTATCGGAATGCCAATCATCAAATAGATGGTGTTAAAAGCAGCCTTATAGAACAAATCATCCGAGAATAGATCCTTAAAGTTGCTTAGTCCGACAAAGCTCATCTGTCCAAGTCCGTCCCAGTCTGTCAGAGACCCGTAGAAGGAATAGATGACAGGGAACAATGTGAAAATCAGCAGGCCCAGCACGGGCGGAAGTATGAACAAATACCCGTATATTCTCTCTTTTCGATAGAGATTTGATTTGGTTTCCATGGGTTTCACCTCAGCTTCAGATACCGGAATGGAAAATGATGTTAGCCAATCAGGCAGCTAACATCATATGTTCCGGTTAATGATTACTTCTTGGATTTGTTCTCCTGTTCAATGGCTTTATCAAGCAGCTTCTGCATTTTAGGCTGCTCCTGCTTCACGTAATCCGCTGCAGAGATCTTACCGTCAAGAACCGGCTGGATATCTGTGAAGAACAAGTCGTACCATTCTGAATTGTAAGTGAAGTTAGCTGGCAGTGGTCTACCGTAATCTTGTACGATTTGAATGAATTCTTCTTTGTTAGCCGGCTTTGTGGAAGTATCCGCTGCCCATGTTTTTGCCATATCGACCATGTTCGGAATTTGCACTTTAGCTTTAACCAAAGCATCCATACCTTCTTTGGAGGAAGTCAGGTAATTCACGAGCTCCACGGCTTCATCCGGATATTTAGTTTTCTTGGATACCCCGATACCGAGAGAACCCGTCCATGTTGCTGACTTGCCAGTAGACCCGGCTGGGTAAGGAATAAGATCATAATCGAACGGCAGCTTCTCATAGGTTGACATGTCCCATGGACCGACCGGGAAGAAGGCGAGCTGCCCCTTCATCCAACGCTGATACGTATCGAGAGTCTGGGAATCTGCAATGGAAGGAGTTACTTTAGCCACGTTCTGCAGATCGGCCAAGTATTGAAGTGCTTCAGCTAACTTAGGATCATCCACAGTGACCTTGGTCTTGGTGGAATCTATGAAATCCGCACCATTACTCCACGCAAAGGCCTGCAGTGCCCAAGTAATATTGAAGCCTGATCCGAACTGATCGAGCTTCCCATCTCCATCAGTGTCTTTGGTCAGCTTCTTCTGTACATCCAGGAAATCAGCCCATGTCATTGGCTTATCCTTATCCGGGAGTGGAATGCCAGCCTTCTCGAACATCGTCTTGTTATACCCGAGCGCAAATGGACCCACGTCCTTCGGCATGCCGTAAATGTCGCCCTGACCCGCCATATTGCCGTCATAACGATATAGATCCACACCGTATTTCCAGATGTTATTCAGATCAATTTTTTTGTTCTTCTCGATATATGGAGACAGATTCATTAGTACCCCGCCGTTAACGTACGCCTTCAAATCCCCTGAGCCAAAATAAAACACATCAGGAAGCTTATTCCCCGTAATGGCTGCCTTTAGCTTGGTTGCGTATTGATCTGCTGTAGTAATAACTAACTTGACCTTAATATTCGGATGATCCTTTTCAAATTGCTTAACAACATTCTTATATGCCGTCTGTTCATCAGGACCTCCCCGGAACATAAAGGTAAGTTCCTTGGTCCCTCCTTCTGCACTGCTTGAGCTGCCTTTGCCGCAGCCTGCCAATACGGTCGAAAATACAAGCATTAATGAAACCAACATCAACCAACCTTTTTTCTTTGTCACAATAACCCCTCCTATAATCTAATAAGAAATAGAAAGAACTGAGGATGGTCTAGCCAGATACGCAGATCGTTCAAGGATGGGCTGGCTGTGAACAATTCAATTCGACCTATCGAAACCAGATTTGTTAACGCATTCAATAAATTGGGTTAAGCAGGTGAGTTCGCCTTACTTAGTCGGATTACGTTCCACGAGGCTTTAGCAAGCCGTCCTCGTACATAACCGTCACGGCACTCGGCAGTCCCTCTGGAATGAGGTTTCACCTTTTCTTCGGCCGCCGTGTTCACGGCTTTCAAGTCGTCATGTTCAAGCACAATATGCTCGGCAAGGCGATAGCCCTCGAACCCGCGTACATCACACTCCAAATCAAGTGCTTCCTCCAGGTGACGGTTAACCGCGAAGATCGTTACTTCCTCTGCTGCTTCGTTGAAGACTACAGCGCTGTCCAGATAAGGAACATCCGTATAATCCTGAGCGTCGTACTTTGGAGAATCTACAATAGGCATGAGTGAGATGCCCCGGCCATACTGTGAAGCGTGCAGATAAGGATAGAATATCGTCTGCTTCCATGCCCTGCCGCCATTCTCGGTCATGATCGGAGCGATGACGTTGACAAGCTGGGCAAGACAAGCCATCTTCACCCTGTCCGCATGTCTCAGGAAGGTAATCAGCATGCTTCCCACAAGGAGTGCATCCTCGAAATTATAGACATCCTCAAGCTGCGGAGGCCCGATACTCCAAGGGTCAAGCTTCGCGTCAGAATCATTGGAGTGATACCATACATTCCACTCATCAAAGCTAAGCATCATGGTCTTCTTGCTGCGCTTCTTCGCCTTGATGTAATCACAAGTCGATGCGACCGTATGAATAAAATGCTCCATATCCATCGTCCGGGCCAGGAAATTAGCCGAATCGTTATCCCTGTTCCCGTAGTATTGGTGAAGAGAGACATAATCCGCTACATCATAGGTATGATCCAGGGTTACCGCTTCCCATTCCGGGAAGGAAGGCATTCCGGTACTGGAGCTTCCACAGGACACCAGCTCTATCGTGGGATCAACCAGGCGCATAGCTTTGGCGGTCTCATAAGCGAGTCTGCCATACTCCTGCGGGGTCTTCTGCCCAATCTGCCACGGACCATCCATCTCGTTCCCAAGACACCAGGTCTTAATCTTGTGCGGCTGTTCATAGCCGTGCTGACGACGTAAGTCACTCCAATAACTGCCCCCAGGATGATTACAGTACTCCAGCAAATTTCTTGCTGCGTCTACACCGCGGGTTCCGAGGTTCACTGCCATCATGACTTCTGAGCCAACTTCCTTGGCCCACTTCATGAACTCGTTCGTTCCGACCTGGTTAGGTTCAACCGTTCTCCATGCCAGCTCTAATCGCTTGGGACGCTGCTCTACTGGACCTACTCCGTCCTCCCAGTTATACCCTGATACAAAGTTACCTCCGGGATACCTTATAATAGGTACATTCAACTCTTGTACGAGCTGCTTAACATCCTCACGGAAGCCTTCCGGGTCTGCTGCCGCATGTGTAGGCTCATAGATCCCACCGTATACAGCCCGGCCTAAATGCTCTATGAATGAGCCGTAGATGCGGTTGTCAACTTCAGCGATTCGGAATGCTTGATCCACGACCATCCTAGCTTTCAATGCAGTTAATGACATGTGTTCACCATCCGTTTTAATAATAATTAAAATAGTTTATAATGTTATAAATGAATCCGTTTACATCTATAAATTAACATATAATATTTAGGTTGTAAATACATTTATTTAAACCTTTTTATGTTTTTATAAATTAAATAAGTTAAAAGGTCCAATATCGATGTTTTTCTTATTAAACCAAATGTTTTAATTTAATAACATCTAAATATCCTCTGTGATTTATTACAAAAAACAACAGTATATTTTCAAAAAATTACAATTATTGATTCGCATCTTTATTTAAACTCTTGATTAGTTTATAATTATCTAAAATAAACTTTTATCAAATAATTCACTTGGAAGAAGGTTCATGACCTATGATATACATTAAGGATTTGATGAGTGGGATTGAGATTTTCAAGGCTTTAAGTTCTGAAATAAGAATTCAGATCCTTGAACTGCTGGCTAACAACCAGGCTTTGAACTTGAACGAACTTGCCACGAAGCTGAGTTTGAGCAACGGGGCTATTACGATGCACATTAAGAAGCTTGAAGAGAGCGGACTTATCGAAATCAATACCTCGGTTGGGAAGCATGGCATCCAAAAGATCTGTTATTTGAACAAAGATAAGTTGATTGTTGATTTGCGAAGCAAGGATATGGAGAATTTATACGAAGTAGATATTCAGGTTGGCCATTATAGCGATTATCAAGTCTCTCCCACTTGCGGACTTGCCACCAAAGACAGTATTATCGGTGATTTTGATGATCCAAGATATTTTGCTGATCCGCAGCGTATTGATTCCGAGATTATCTGGCTGTCTGAAGGCTACCTGGAATATCGGATACCGAACTATCTCAAGCCGAATCAGACCTTCCGGGAGATTCAATTCTGTATGGAGATTGGATCAGAAGCGCCGGGATACTGCGACAACTACCCCTCTGATATTTATTTCTACTTAAATGGTGTTGAACTCGGGTTCTGGACAAGTCCAGGCGACTTTGGAGACACCCGCGGTACGTTCAACCCGGAGTGGTGGCCGCCCCACCTCAATCAATACGGAATGCTTAAATTAATTCGGATTAACAATGAGGGAAGCTTTATCGATGGCTGCCGGATTTCGGATGTAACCCTGGATCAAATTCAGCTGAACTATAAGAGTGAGCTCACTTTCCGCATCGCGGTTACAGATAAGCCGGTTAACAAGCGTGGCTTGACCATCTATGGCAAGCATTTCGGCAACTACGGCCAAGACCTATCAGCACGTGTGCTGTATAACGTGGAAGAACAATAAGAACGATAGTTAAAATGAATGAAGGATCACGTCTATATTAAGTAGACATGATCCTTCTGTTTATTGAGCTTCATTCAGGGCACGAAGAAGAGTATGCCGATTACGCAGATGATGAGCCATGAGGAGGCTCCGCTTAAGCAGCTCATCATCGATCCCCAGCTCGGTCCTGTCAGTGGGTCCGCCTGCAATCCGCAGGAGATCACGGATTTCGGATTCTGCTGGAATCTCAGCTATCCATTCCCGTACCACTGCACCATGTGTCCTTAGAGCGTCTGGCTCAGCCCCGGGATAAATCCCCTTATCTACGGCATCATGATATACACGTGAGATCTCCGCGCAGGCTGCACCTACCTTAGCCCCATGAAGGAGCGCCCTCCTGCCTAAGCGAAGGTATTCCATCTCCCAGTAATGGGAGAGGTGGTGTTCAGCGCCGGAGGCGGGGTGCGACTGTCCGAATAGGAGCATCGCCATGCCTGATTCAATGAGTGCCGTCATCAGTGTCCGGATGCCCTCTTCTGTTCGATTCCCGATCGCCTCCACCTGGTCTATACAGGACTGAAGCGCCCGCTGCGTAATTACAGCAGCCTGTTCATCGTAAGGCTCATCCGCAGTCAGGTGCGAGAATTTCCAGTCGAACAACGATGTGTACTTACCGAGCATATCCCCGAACCCGGCTGCAACTAACGGCTGTGGAGCTTTAACGAGAATATCCAGATCAGCAAATATGGCAATGGGCGGAACTGCTGCAACCGTCGTCTTCACACCTCGAATAATGAGCGGCGCCCCGGCAGAAGTGAATCCATCTACAGAAGGAGCGGTGGGAACAGAGACAAAGGGCACCTTTGTCTTATGACTCACAAAACGGACGATATCATGAATCGTCCCGGAACCCACTGCAATCAGACAGTCTGTCTGATCGGGCTCCATGCTTAGAAGCAGTTCAACAATGGATTGTTCATCAGCTACACAATCGCCTTGTGGATTCGGGCCAATCCGCATCTCGCGAACCTGGATTCCCTTATAGTCAAGGAGATTCAATAGCTGTTCACCTGCAGCCGTATACGTATTCTCATCAGCTACCAGCAGCGGTCTCGTGTACTTCTGCTTTTGCAGGAATGAAGCAATCTCATGAATGGCGCCAGAACTAAGCGACACTTGCTGGATAGCCTTAAAGTCGTTCAATATACTCATATCAGTAGACAGCCTCCTAACCTGCTGTGTCTTTTATTCGGCAGATTTCTTAATCGCCTTCAGACGCTTCATCACGTCATTCTCACCACGTCCAAAATAATCATGGAGCTTGCTGTACTCCTGGTACAAGAGCTCATAAATTTCCACATTGGCGGGAATCGGCTTGAAGGTCTCTTCCTTAACTTTGGCCATGCTTGTGGCTGCATCAATGATCGAATCGTATCCCCCTGCTTCCGCTCCCGCGGCTACTGCCGCGAACATGGCTGCCCCAAGAGCCGGGGTCTGTTTGGAATCGGCAATATATATTTCACGATTGGTTACATCCGCATAGATCTGCATGAGCAGACGATTCTTCTGCGGCAAGCCACCACAGGCATAGAGTGCATCTACAGGAACCCCACTCGAATGGAAAGCATCGACGATCTTCCGGGTTCCAAATGCTGTAGCCTCCAGCAGCGTACGATACACTTCCTGCGGCTTGGTTAGTAGAGTCAGACCTAGAATCATACCGGTCAGATCGGTATCTACCAGAACGGAGCGGTTCCCGTTCCACCAGTCGAGCGCAAGCAATCCCGTCTCTCCAGGCTGATAATTGGCAGCTTCTCTCTCCAGCCATTGGTGAACCCCCAGACCTTCCTTGTCTGCCTGATCTTTCACATATGACGGAAGAGACTCTTCTACGAACCACTCAAATATATCGCCAACGGCCGATTGACCAGCTTCATAACCATACAGTCCCGGAATGATGCCATCTTCAACAACTCCGCACATTCCTTCTACCTGTCTCTCTTCGGTACCAAGCAGCATATGACAGATGGAAGTTCCCATGGCCATCACTAGTTTACCAGGAGTTACCACGCCAACAGCAGGAACCGCAGCATGAGCATCCACATTACCCACCGCAACCGCGATACCCGGCTTAAGACCAGTGAGCTCAGCCATCGCGTCAGTTAGTCCGCCCGCCGATGAACCCAGAGCAATAACCTCTCCGCGCAGCTTCGTATCTGTAAGATTCTCGAGTCTTGGGTCCAGTGCTTTGAAGTATTCCTTGCTTGGGAAGCCCTCCTGCTTATGCCAAATCGCTTTGTAACCGGCAGTACAGCTGTTCCGTACAACCTTCCCCGTCATTTGCGAGATAACCCAGTCCGTAGCTTCCAGAAATAGATCCGTACGTTCATAAATCTCGGGAGCTTCGTCAAGGATCTGCCAGATCTTCGCGATCATCCATTCCGAGGAGATCTTGCCACCATAGCGGGGTAGGAAGGCTTCGCCCCGCTCAGCTGCAATCTGATTAATTTTGTCGGCTTCCGGCTGGGCCGCATGGTGCTTCCACAGCTTCACCCAGCTGTGAGGCTCATCCACATACTCTTTATGGAAACACAGCGGCTCTCCGGCTTCATCAACAGGCAGCATCGTACAAGCCGTGAAGTCAATTCCAACCCCTATTACGTCTTCAGGGTTAACTCCCGATTCCTTGAGGACCGCCGGAATGGATCTTCTAAGCACCTCCAGATAGTCATCCGGGTGCTGCAGAGCCCAGTCATGGGCAAGCTTGATCCCTGAACCCGGCAGGTATTCATCTATGACATGATGGGGATACGGTGTTACATGATCGGCAACTTCATGGCCACTCGACAAATCCACAAGAACCGCTCGCCCGGACTGGGTACCATAGTCAACCCCAATCGTATATTTCTTTCCCATATCGGCTTCCTCCCACAAATCGATTTGATTATGATTGATTATTTCTGTCCGTAATAAGCGTTCACACCATGCTTCCGCAAATAGTGCCGATCAAGCAGCACTTGGTCCATAGGCGCGGATTCTGGATTAAGCGCGAGCATGCATCCTGCGATCTTCGCCACTTCCTCCAGCACGACAGCATTGTGTACCGCATTATGAGCATCCTTGCCCCAGACGAACGGAGCATGGGCGTGCACAAGAACACCTGGAATATGATTAGGGTCCAGGTCCTTGAACCTTTCAACGATCACGTTCCCGGTCTCCCATTCATAATCTCCTTCAATCTCCGCCTTGGTCATGGGCCGGGTCACCGGAATCTCACCATAGAAATAGTCTGAATGGGTCGTTCCATATGCCGGAAGCGCACGCCCTGCCTGTGCCCAACTGGTTCCCCAGGGTGAATGTGTATGCACAATGCCTCCGATATCAGGAAATGAGCGATACAGTACGACATGCGTTGGTGTATCGGATGAAGGACGCAGACCCCCCTCAACAACCCGGCCTTCCAAATCAACCACAACCATATGCTCTGCTCTGAGGTCCTCGTATGGCACTCCGCTTGGCTTAATTACGATGAGCCCTTTCTCTCGGTCAATACCGCTGACATTTCCCCATGTGAAAGTGACCAGGCCATGTTTGGGCAGATCCAAATTGGCCTCTAGTACCTGTTGTTTGAGTGATTCAAGCATGTACAGACACTTCCTCTCCATTTAAATGTTGTACGTACAAGTCAATGTATTAAAGTCCAAAAATGGACTTTATTTATGCCTTATTTGCGTTTATAAACAGACTGACGCTCAATTAATTCCGGCTCGAACACGGTATCCGTGAAGGTGCTGCCTTGTTCAATCATGCTGATGAGCTGCCTTGCAGCCATCTCGCCCATCGTAGTCTTGGGATGGGTTAGTGTAGTAAGACGTGTACCCAAGGACAGACTGGAATCATCGAACCCGATGAAGGAGATATCCTCTGGTATCCGCAGACCACATACTACAGCTGCCTCCATTAGCCCCACCGCTAATTCATCGTTATAACACACAAAAGCTGTAGGCCGGTCCTGCTCACTGCTTTTCAGAAGCTCCAGTGCCTGTTTGTAGGGAAGGTCATGCTTTTGCTCTGTGGTAAAGGTAACAACCCGCTGCGGAGATACGGTGATTCCATGCTCCCGGTGAGCATGCAGGAAGCCTTTTAACCGGTTCACGCCCTGCAGGTCATCCCGCTTGAAGAAGCCGGCGATTTGGGTATGTCCGTTCTCCAGCAGATGAGCAGCGGCCTTATATCCGCCTGCTTCATCGTCCACTCGAAGACTTGGGCATTCCAGCTCACGATACTTCTCATTAATCATCAGATAGGGAATATTCTTCTGCTGCAGCTCCAGGAAATAACCGAGATTTGGATTGCCTTCCGCACTTTTGGTCGGTTCAATAATGAGGCCGCTGAGAGGCTGGCTCGTCATTAATTGAAGACTCTCCATTTCCTTCTCTTTCTTATTGTCCGTACTGGACAGCAGAAGCCGGTATCCTTGACTGCGAAGCTCAGCTTCGGCTCCCCTCACAATATGCGGAAAGATATAATCGGAAATATAAGTGGTGATGACGCCGATGGTCTTGACCTGCTCCCCTTCTCGTCTACCCGGATTTCTGGCAAAAGTCCCTTTACCCTGAATCCGCTCCAGCCAGCCTTCCTTCTCCAGCTCGCCAAAAGTCTGACGGACCGTCTGACGGCTTAACTTGAATTGTTCGGAGATTTCATTCTCCGACGGAAATTGCTTGCCGGTCTGCAGTCTGCCTGATTCCAGCCAGGACAGAAGCTCTTCTTTTAACTGTAGATATTTAGGAATTCTTCTATTACTCATACGTCACCTCAGCCACCGCTCTTGTTATATACGGGTTATTGTAACACAGACTGGGTGAACGAAGCAGATCTCATCGCTGCAGGCGGTATGCTGCGTCACTCCATAACAGTTCATTTTTGAATCTTGGGATCGTTGTATTCTTATCTATAATGACCGCTTCGATCCCAGCCATCTCGGCAAAATCCGTCAGGTTCTCTGCGCTAATCGCGTACGAGAGAACCGTATGGTGAGCTCCGCCGGCCAAGATCCAGGCCTCTGCAGATTCACGAAGAGATGGCTGCGGCTTCCACAGCACACGTGCAACCGGCAGCTTTGGCATCGGCTTCTCTACCTTAACGCCATCCACTACATTAACAAGCAGACGGAACCGGTGACCAAGATCTACAAGAGAAGCATTCACTGCCGCACCACCCTGTCCGTCAAAGACGATCCGTGCCGGGTCTTCCTTACCTCCAATACCAAGCGGATGGACTTCGATTGATGGCTTGGTTGCTGCGATCGTTGGACATACCTCCAGCATATGAGCGCCCAGAATCATGTGATTGCCTGGCTCGAAATGATAGGTGTAATCCTCCATAAAGGAAGTGCTCTTGTTATCTGCCAGCACTTTAAGCACACGCGTCAGCGCCGCTGTCTTCCAGTCCCCTTCTCCGCCGAACCCGTATCCGGCTTCCATGAGCCGCTGTACCGCAAGCCCTGGGAGCTGCTTAAGTCCATGAAGATCTTCAAAGGTCGTTGTGAAGGCGCCAAATCCGCCATCCTTCAAGAAGCGTTTTAGTGCAATTTCAAGCTTGGCCTGATACGCGATGGAATCCCTTACCGGGCCAGCGCTTAGGCCTTCTTTGGTAATGGTGTACAACTCTGCATATTCCGCAAGCAGCGAGTTCACTTCAGCATCGCTAACCTCCTGAAGCACTTGAACGAGATCGCCAACTCCGTAACCATTTACAGACCATCCAAGCTTGATCTGTGCTTCCACCTTGTCGCCATCAGTTACAGCCACTTCACGCATGTTATCACCGAAGCGGGCAACCTTTAATCTGCGGCTCTCTGCATAAGCGGCCGCGGTGCGCATCCAGCCAGCGATTGCCTCACGGACTTCGCCATCTTCCCAATGCCCAACTACAATTTTGCGGGCGATTCCAAGTCGTGCACCGATATGGCCATATTCACGGTCTCCGTGTGCGGATTGATTCAGATTCATGAAATCCATATCAATCGTCTCCCAAGGAATATCCCTGTTGAACTGGGTATGGAAATGAAGCAGCGGCTTTTGCAGCTGGGACAGCCCGGCAATCCACATTTTTGCAGGTGAGAATGTATGCATCCAGGTCACAATCCCAGCACAAGACTCATCGCTGTTAGCCTCAAGAATGAGCTTATAGATTTCATCCGGTGTAGTTACGATCGGCTTGAATACAACGGGGTAAGTGAACTTGGGATCCCGGCCCAGCTGCTCTGCAATAATGCGCGAGTGCTCTGCCACCTCTTGAAGAGTTTCGGGCCCATATAAATGCTGACTGCCTGTTACGAACCAAAATGAATGCGGTTTCAAACTCATTTACTAACGCCTCCCAAAAATGATAGATAGATGAATTCCAACTAATTACTTATACGTACAAGTTGTTGTTATTTAAATTTTTATTGTAATTGTACGTACAACTTTGTGTTGAGATCATTGTATCGCCTTCCCTAAGAAAATACAACCCTCTTTTCACCAATTTCAGGTGATCTGTCAAAAATAAAAAAGCACCTGAACGGTGCTCATCATATAATTTCTCTCTTTTATTTATTAAGGATCACTTTAAAGGTAGTTCCCGCACCCGGCTCGCTGGCTGCCTTGATCTCCCCTTCATGTATTTCTATAATCTTCTTCACCAAAGAGAGACCGAGTCCACTCCCCCCCGCTTCACGGTTCCTTGACTTATCGGCCTTGTAGAATCGTTCGAAGATATGAGTCATGTCCTCAGGAGAAATTCCGATCCCATTATCTGCAATTTGAACTTCGACCTGGCTTCCCAATTTCCTCATACTGATCTTGATCCAGCCTCCGGGCTTCGTGAATTTAATACTATTATGAAGAAGGTTGATCCACACTTGACTCATTAGATCCTCTTCAGCTCCAATCAAAGCTTCTTCCAGCTCGAGTTCAATATTGAGATCTTTGCCGCTCCACTGGGTCTCTGCCGACAGAACTACACGCTGTATTTGTTTATCCAGCCTGTACTGCTTCTTCTCGAATAACGGTTCTGCGGATTCGAGCGCGGTCAGCTTCAGCAGATTATCACTCAGCTTGGAAAGCCTCTGGCTTTCCGATTCAATAATACCTAGATAGTGCCTTCTCGTCTCTGGGCTAACCTCTTCTTCCTGCAGTAAAGCCCGGGCGAATCCTCCTATAGACGTAAGCGGGGACTGAATCTCATGGGATACGTTGGAGATGAAGTCCTGCCGCATGGTCTCCATCGTCCCAAGCTCGCTGACCATTTCATTGATTGTCGCCACTACTTTCTCATAACCTTCGTCATACTGCTCTATATCCAGACGAACCGAGAAGTCGCCTTTGGATACTCGTTTCATAGCGTCTATAATATTATTTATTTTTCGAATTTCTTTTTTTCTGAGCAGCAGGCTAACTATTACAATCGTAAGAAGAAAAAGGAAGATACCTATACCAAAATAGATCAGATTTTCCGTGTACTCCCGCGTGGAGACTGGCCTTTTCTGGTAGAGTGACTTGGCCCAATATGCTCCTGAAGCGGCTCCAAATGCAATCACGATGAGCATAATTATCCCGAAAATCTGCTTCATGACGTTTTTGAACTTTTTCAATCTTGAACCTCCAGCCGGTAACCCAGTCCCCGAATAGTGCGGATTCTGAATTTACATTTCTCTTCCGGGAACCGCTCCCTCAGCCGATTGATGTGAACATCCAGCGTTCTCTCGTTTCCTTCAAAATCATAGCCCCAGATTTCTTCAATCAACTGATCACGCGTCAATGTTGCTCCCGGATAGCTTGCCAGCTTGAAGAGCAGCTCGAACTCCTTCAGAGGCAGATTTAGCGCCTCAGAGCCCAAAGTGACTTCATAGGTTCTGCGGTTCATCTGAACCTGCCCTGCAGTAACAATCTGAGAGGAGGATATCTGATACCTCTTGAGCAGAGCCTTGACTCTGGCTAACAGAACAGGAGGATCGAATGGCTTCACAAGGTAGTCGTCGGTCCCAAGATCAAACCCCTTTACGACCTGTGAAGTCTCGCCCTTTGCCGTCAGCATGAGGAGAGGGAAGTCATAGTGGGCACGCAGCTCCCTGCAGAGCTGCCACCCATCCATTTTCGGCATCATGATATCCAGAATGACCATATCAACCTTTTCCTTCTCAAGCAGGGCCAGTGCATCAAGTCCATCCGAAGCTTCAATACTCTCCATCCCTGCTCCTGCAAGAAATACGGTCACCAGCTCCCGGATGTGAGGGTCATCATCCACTACCATGATTTTGGCCATCAATGATCACCTGACTTCTCTGATAAGAATTCTTCCTTCAGAGCGGAATTCTGGAATTGTTGGGTTGCAAATTCCCTGTACATCTCATGGGACTGGAGCAGTTCAGCATGGGTGCCCCTTCCCGTAAGCTTCCCTTTATCAATAAAGAGGATCTGATCGGCCCTTACGACTGTGGATAAGCGATGCGCGATTACAACGGTTGTTCTTCCATGCATCAAGTTAAGCAGTGCCTTCTGGACCACCACTTCTGACTGGCTGTCCAGGCTCGAGGTAGCCTCATCCAGCATAAGGATCTTAGGGTCTCTTAGCAGCGCTCTGGCAATGGCCAGACGTTGACGCTGTCCGCCTGACAGCTTAATTCCGCGTTCTCCGACCTCAGTGTCGAGCCTGCCAGGCAGGTCCCGAATAAATTGGTCCGCGTAGGCCATCTCGGCAGCCTGCCAAATTTCCTGTTCACTAACCTCGCGGTCTACCCCATAGCACAAATTGTCACGGATTGTTCCTGCAATCATCGGACTGTCCTGGGACACATATCCAATCTGTCTGCGCCAGGATCTTAACGAAAATTCGTCAATGGGCTGGTTACCAAGCAGGATTCGGCCTTCATTTGGTTTATAGAACCTTTCGAGCAAAGAGAAAAGGGTTGTTTTGCCGCTTCCGCTCGGTCCTACAATGGCTGTGATTTTACCTGGTTCCATCTCAAAAGAAAGCTGATGAAGAATTTGCTCCTCGCTGTTATAGCCAAAGGACACGTTCTGAGCCCGGATGGGCTGATTCGCTGCAGGAGTTTCTATTCCCCCAGTATATTCTTCCTCTTCCGCATTCAGCGTCTCAATTATACGCTCAGTGGCTCCCTTGGCTTTCTGGAATTGAGTGAAGAAAGTAGTCAGCTGCGTCATGGGCATCACGATCTGAATAAGGTAGAGGATAAATGCAACCAGTTCCCCGGCAGTGAATACACCACTGGATACCTGCATACCCCCGTAACCGATAATTACAACCAGCAGCATCATGAGAACAAGAGAGATTACGGGCCCAATCCAGGCGCTAACCTTCCCTTCACGAACACCGAACCGGAAGAGACTTGTAATACCTTCTTTCCCGTTCACATATTCTCTGCTTTCGGCATTGGAAGCTTTAACTAATCTGACCTCGGAGAGAACCTGGTTGATTGTAGCCGTGAACGCAGCCGTCTCATCCTGCATCCCTACGGAGATCTTATACATCTGGCGTCCCAGTGGAACAAGAATCAGAGCCGCTACTGGAATTACCGTGAACATGATCAGCGTCATCCGCCAATTCAGATACAGCAGAACCGCTACGGAACCTACAATGGAGATTACTCCACTAAAAAAAGCAGTGGCGTGCTCGGAGATCAGCGTTTTCAGAATTAACGTATCATTCGTCATCCGGCTGCTGGTCTCTCCGGTCCGGTTCTGATCGTAATAAGATACCGGGAGGACAAGCAGCTTCTTCCACAGGCGGTCCCGCAGGGAAGCCACTACCTTCTGACCGGCATAGTTAAGCAGATAGATCGATACTCCTCCCGCGATAGTCTGAGCAATAAAAGCCACGGCTATTAGCGCAATCTGTGTGGAACTTATCGAAGACAGCGAGAAGCCGTCAACCAAATTCTTCGTGAACATAGGAATCACAAGACCCACCAAGGTGGATATGACACTAAGAACAATCGCGAAGGCAAATGCCGGAATCGAAGGCCGAGTCTCACGTATTAAGCCGAACAGCGAGCCTGATTTGGAGGTTTTCTTGTTATTTAACAGCATTTCGTTCATAAGTTTCTCTTCCTTTCCTACTGCATCTGCGGTACTTCAAACTACCCGCAATAGAAGAATAACCTATTAATATGAACTGAACTTAAACCTGGACGATTCAAGGTTACAGCTGCTCGATCTCTACACTGTGCACATGATCAATCTTCTTGATAAAATAATAAATCTCCGTCGTGTATTCCTTCTCAGGCGCAGCAATCACCATATCAATTCGCTGCCTGCCATCGTCGAGGTCTTTGATTCTGAGGCGGCGGATTTTGTGAACAGGTCCGGCAGAAGGCTGGCCGGGTACTCTCTTACGTTCAATATGGCGAATCAAATCAGTCATATAATCGTTCGTCTCCATCACGATCTTCACAGACACATCACGTTGATTGAGCTTCTCAGGCCCGATCGATTTAATAAGGTAAGGTACAAAATTAACCGCGATGATTAACAGCACTACGGCTACTACAGCCTCAATATAGAATCCAGCCCCAATAGCAATCCCAAGTCCGGAAGCCGCCCAGATCATTGCCGCCGAAGTAAGTCCGGAAATAGCGTCATTACTTCTTCTTAAAATCACACCAGCACCCAGGAATCCGATGCCGCTGACGATTTGTGCAGCAAGGCGCATGGGATCCATGTTCGGATGATTCGGTCCAGCAAAGCGGTCAAACGACTCGATCGATACAAGAGTAACCAGACAGCTGGCGACGCAGATAACCATACTTGTCTTAATGCCTAGCGGCTTCTGCTTCAGCTGCCTGTCTATTCCGATGAACAGTCCAAATAACAGCGCGAGACACATTTTAATAACCATTTCAAGTTCCATTGTGTGCATTCCCTTCGTATGTATAGTGTGAGTATAAATGTAATTCTCCGTTTTTGGCAAATTAACACGTATATCAAATTTGAAACACAAAAAAAGAGCCGTAAACGGCTCTTTTACTTATTAATACGATATGAAGCTGGAGCAAAATTTATTAGAATTTAGCTGCAAGTTCAGCGGCTTTCTTCACACCGTCTTCAATAATAGACGCGGCACGATCCGGGAATTGGTTATGACCTTCTACAACTACCACCTCAGGATTAGTGATCCCCCAGAAAGCAAGTGTAGTCTTAACATAGTTAAGGGACATTTCCATAGCATTCATCGGAGCTTCAGAGTACACACCGCCGCGAGCTTGGAGAAGAGCTACTTTCTTGTTGTTAACAAGGCCAACAGGTCCTTCAGCTGTATATTTGAACGTCTTGCCTGCTTGGTTCAGGTAGAACATATAAGTAAGAAGCTGAGCCGGAATCGTGAAGTTCCAAAGCGGGAACGCGAATACGACTTTATCAGCACCAAGAAATTGATCCAGATAAGTATTAGCGAGGTCAGCCAGACGTTGTTCTTCAGGTGTAGTTTCGATGCCGTTACCAAGTTTGTACAATCCTGTCATCATATCGTTATCGAAGTATGGCAGATCTGCTTCGAACAAGTTAAGTTCAGTAACAAGATCGTCCGGGTGAGTTTCTTTATAGGATTGCAAGAAGCTCTCATACAATTTCACAGTTACGGCTTGCTCGGCCGGTCTGTTGTTTGCTTTAACAAATAATACGTGTGCCATTAGGGGAAAACCTCCTGAATTTTTAATTTGATTGGTGAAAGAACTTATATAATGTAACTTTCATAAGTATAGTATCTGTTACTTTTATTTTTTTGTCAACATCTTATTTGAAGCTACCAGAGAGTCAACCATCATCTGAAATGGTGTTCCAATACCCTCCACGGTAATTTGCCCCGAACCTCGAACTGTATTCACACGAGCTCCAGATGGGACATGCAAGCAAATACAAAAAGCACAGCTCTCACGAGCTGCGCCTTTGTCTTAAAGAATTAGCTAATTCACGTTAAACATTAACCTTCGCATGGACTTCCCGGAATTTCTCTGCAGCGGCCACCATATTTCGAAGTGAATCTACGGTCTCCTGAACACCTCTTGTCTTGAGTCCGCAGTCCGGATTAATCCAGAATAACTTCGGATCCAGTACCTGAAGTGCCCGCTCAATCATCGAGACCATTTCGTCCACCGAAGGGACACGCGGGCTGTGAATATCATATACCCCAAGACCAATACCGAGCGGGTAAGTATGTTCCTCAAAGCTATGAACCAATTCCCCGTGACTTCGGGAGGTTTCGATAGAGATTACATCGGCATCCAAGGCTGTAATGGAATCAATAATATCGTGGAATTCACAGTAGCACATATGTGTATGGATTTGAGTTGTATCGCTGACGGTAGATGTACTTAGACGGAACGCCAGTACCGCCCACTTCAAGTAATTGTCCCAATCTGCTCTCTTCAGAGGCAGACCTTCCCGCAGGGCAGGCTCATCCACTTGAATCATTTCAATACCCGCACGCTCAAGTGCTTCCACTTCCTGACGCAAGGCAAGAGCAATTTGATATGAAACGTTCTCACGGCTCAGATCACTACGGACAAAAGACCAATTCAGGATTGTGATCGGACCAGTAAGCATCCCTTTAACAGGCTTCTTCGTTAAAGATTGGGCATATACCGTCTCTTCTACTGTCATCGGTTCGATAAAGTCAACATCACCATAAATAATCGGCGGCTTCACACAACGGGACCCATAAGATTGAACCCAGCCTCCGCTTGTGAACGCAAATCCGGCGAGCTTCTCTCCGAAGAACTCAACCATATCTGTCCGTTCGAACTCCCCGTGTACCAGTACATCGATGCCAATCTCCTCTTGCTTGCTGATCCAGTCACGGATGTGCTCTTTAACGAATTCTCCATATTGGCTGCTGGACCATTCCCCTTTGCGCCACTTCTGCCGTGCCGCCCGGATCTCTGTTGTCTGAGGAAAACTTCCGATCGTTGTAGTTGGCAGGAAAGGGAGCTTCCACTTCTTCTCTTGAGCCACTTGTCTAATGGAGAAATTATGCTCACGATGAGAAGGCTGTTCAGCGATGTGATCTACAAGATTTCTTACATTCTGACGATTTCTAGCTGGAGAAGCGGACAGCGCTGTTAAGGCTTCACGGCTCTCGAGGAACTCGCTGGCTACCTGCTCTCCACTCGCTTGCTTGGTCAGAAGAACGAGTTCATTCAACTTCTCTTCTGCAAAAGCTAGCGCATTCTTCAAGATCGGCTCAAGCTTCGCCTCTGTACGGACAGTGACCGGTACGTGAAGAAGACTGCTTGATGGTTGAACAACAACTTGCCCACCGCCTACGAGTTTCACAATTTCACTGAGCAGGGCCGACTGAGCATCAAGATCTGCACGCCAAATATTTCGGCCGTCAATTACCCCGGCACCCAGGGTCTTATCCTGTGGAAAACCATGCTGCCGTAGAGCTTCCAGGTTACGTCCTTCGTCATGAACGAAATCGAGCCCAATACCCTGAACTGGCAGAGCAACAACCTCAGGGTAAAATTCCACGGAACCAAAGTAGGTCTGCAGCTGAACCGAAAGGGAAGTTAACCCCTGATTTATAGCTTCATAAATGTACTTGATATATTTCAAATCCTGCTCATTAACAGATGTCACGAGGATTGGTTCATCAATCTGAACCCATTTCACGCCTTCCTGCTCCAGTTCCTTGAGTACACGAATGTATAAGGGAAGGAAGGAATCTATCACTTCCTGCAGCTTCGCCGAATCATAACCTTTGGAGAGTTTGAGGAAGGTATAAAGACCAACAAGAACAGGGCGCCCCTCAATACCCAGCTTCTCCTTGGCTTCACGGTAAGCAGCAAGCGGTCGGTTCACCGTTAATTGAGGCATAATATCTGATAACTCAGGAACGATATAATGATAGTTCGTATTGAACCATTTCGTCATCTCACTAGCTGTTGCTTCTTTATTCCCGCGTGCAACTCCATAATAAGTTGTTAGCGGAACTTCCCCACCTTTATAGCTAAAGCGAGTAGGAATGACTCCGAACATGGAAGCCGTATCCAAAATATGATCGTAGTAGGTGAAATCATTTACAGGAATGATCTCAATCCCTTTGTCCTTCTGCAGTTTCAGATTACCAAGGCGAATCACTTCGAGCTGCTGATGAAGCTCATCCTCTTGTATTTTACCTGCCCAGAATGCTTCAATCGCTTTCTTCCATTCCCGGTTCTCTCCAATACGCGGGAAACCAAGGTTACCGCTTCTAATGTTACTCATTTCCTACCCCCATCACTAATTTGTAGTTAAACATAATTAAAAAGGGCCTTCTCTAACCTGGGTAGGTTAAAGAAGGCCCCATAAGTGCACGTAAGGGTGGCAATCTCTAACACCTCCCTATCTCCCGTAGGTACATCAGTGCTGTCAGAACAGGCAGGTCTCCTGGCTTCAGGATCAACGTCATTACAGCCTTCCCAGCTTACTTCGATAAGCCAGTGGCATGGATCGTAATTAACTCCTCTGATACAGTGGCGGGACCGCGCCGGCTTCACACCGGACTTCCCTATTAAGTCTCAACCCTCACGGGATTGAGACACCTATTCCCACGTTATGCAATTATGTTTATAGGAATAATCATAAATCAAAAATAATAATAATACAATTGAATTTTCACAGGTTTACTTCTTTTTTAAATTGGCTAGTGTCTCTCCTCCTGTAATTAGGAACAATTTCGATTTGGATGCTCCAAGCTGCTGGGATGTATAAATTCCGGTGTGGCCCGAGAATAAATAACCAATCACGCAAGCCATCAGCATATAAACGGCTGCCTGGGAGCCAAATAATTCAATCCCCATAATAAAGCAGGCAATCGGTGTATTCGCTGCTCCACTAAATACCGCTATGAACCCAAGCGCCGCGAAGAAGCCAACTGGCTCATGGAGCCATATCCCGAGTGAGCTGCCCAGTGTGGCACCGATCACAAACAGCGGCGTAACCTCGCCGCCCAGGAAACCTGCCCCTAGGGTGAGGGCGGTAAAGAGAATTTTACAAAGAAATGCAAAGTCTGGCACGCCCCCCGAAAAGGCACGCTCGATCAAAGGTATCCCGAGTCCCAAGTAGTCTCTTGTCCCGAAGATAAACACAAGGAGGATGATGACTACACCTCCAACAAAACTGCGCACAGCAGGATGTGCAATAAGCTTCGTATACATACCCTTGAAGAAATGCGTCAACGAACTGAACAGAAGGGCGGTCAGACCAAAGGCAATCGAAGCAGCCAATACTTTGAGAATGGTAACAAAGGATAGGTCAGGAACCTCACCAATATGAAAATGCACATGATGAATTCCCCACGCTGTAGTGACCACATTTCCTACCACACTTGCAATAAAACACGGAAGAAGGGCTTCATATCTGAGCATTCCAATAACCAGCACTTCAAGAGCAAACACGGTTCCAGCAAGCGGCGTACCGAATACGGAGCCAAAGCCGCCACTTATGCCGCACATGAGAATTATTCGTGTGTCTGCCGAGTCCAGCCTTAGAAGCTTGCCTAGACGCGCTGCTAGACTTCCTCCCATCTGAATCGCAGTTCCTTCTCTACCTGCAGAACCACCAAATAAATGGGTAATAATCGTACCCCCAAGTACCAAAGGGGCCATCCGAAGCGGAATGCTCTCTTTACCTTGGTGAATCGTCTCCAGGATCAGGTTATTGCCTTTGCCGGCATTCTTCCCGACTTTCAGATAAAGGTAGCTCATAAAGGCTCCACCCACTGGAAGCAAATACAGCAACCAGGCATGATTCAACCTGCTGTCCGTTGCCCATTCCAAGCCTGCCAGGAAGAGCGCCGAAGCACTTCCTGACAATATCCCTACTGCACCGGCAATCAATATCCACTTTATCAAAAAAATAACCAAAGCAGCCTGCAAATATCGGCTTGAAAATCCATGTATCCGGTCACGGATCAGGAAGAGTTTGTTCACTATAAATTCTCCTTACTTAAATGCAGTAGCCACAGTATCTAAAGTCATAATCTTGTACTGCATTTCTAACTATAACCGAAATTGTCATGCTCTGCTTTATGCAGGATGCCCAGACACCTGTCCAAATCAGTCTTAACCTGCTTACGATAGAGCTCGGCCTTTTCTTTTCCATCATTCGTAAAGTGGTACAGTACAATCTCCTGAAAATCAACGCTGGGGTCATTTCCCTTCAGCTTCTTCGTTCTATACAGCACGCCTTCTTGTACTAATTCATGAAGTGCCCGGTATATCTCGCTTTGCGGCGGCAAATAGCCATGGGGTTTGAATTCAGCCTTAAGATCCTCAAGCATTTGATACCCGTATCCTCTTCGTTCCTCTACCATTTTGATCAAGTATAATTTCAAAAATGCCCGCTGTGCAATCATAAATGCCATATTCTTAACCTCCCAGTCTATTTTTTCTAATTTCATATCTGTTTCTATTATATGAAAATTTCATAATAGTGGTCAATTCGCCATTTTTAACCGGACATGGTGGGATAGGTATCTGAAAATGTTGGGAATTTGAGAGTGTAGCAAAGTATGGGGGTGTTTCTTGGACTTCCTGTTGTGAATTTTTCATATGTTGAAATATTAATTATATGTTTCGTTGATGGTTAGGTTCGTGGTGTGTAGTCTTTTTTTCATGTTGCTTTTTGCTTGCTAAGTTGCTTGCTTTTACTTATGAACTAAAGTTGATGGGGTTGGAGTTGGAGTTAAAAAGAAGCATGGTTTTTCGCAAAAGAATTCAATAATTTCAAGTCTTTTTGTTAAAAGTTGTTTGTCCTGCTTTTCGGTACAAGCATTAAATTAGCAGTCTCTTTTCTATTAGTATGAGCTTGTCGGGATGACCTTTTGAAATAAGAAAAGCCCCCATCTCTTGTGAAGTGCACCCCTTATAGTGGACATTGGAAAAACACCCTGTGTTTAAACCGATG